>ERZ791624.593-NODE-593-length-23762-cov-1.835534_pt1 | contig 23762 bp, 27 predicted proteins | sample MGYA00510058_ERZ791624 | MGnify/ENA primary metagenome ERZ791624 (study PRJEB30046, sample SAMN00715158) | human gut metagenome | study: EMG produced TPA metagenomics assembly of the A metagenome-wide association study of gut microbiota in type 2...
TTGCATTGATCGCAGCGGCGGTATCCTGATGTGGAGGATAAGGCAATGAATGAAGTTTATGACAGGAATAAAGAGATACGAGAAGCAATCCGGGCCGGAGAACGTGCGCTGGACAGCCTGAAGGAAGCGGATCGGCAGCTGAGCAGTGCCGGAACCTGGGGATTGATTGATATTTTCGGCGGCAACACATTCTCCGGTCTGATGAAGCATATGAGGGTAAACAACGCCAGCCGTTACGTGGATGACGCGAGACGAGATATGGCGGCGTTTCGGGATGAGCTTGGTGACATTCGCGATCTTGAAAATTTGAATGTAGACATTGACGGGTTCCTCACCTTTGCAGATTTCTTCTTTGATGGATTTGTGGCAGACATCTTCGTTCAGTCAAAGATCCGAAAGGGACAACAGCAGGTGAGAGAGGCAATCCGGAGAGTGGAAGATATACTGTCTTCTTTGCGTAAATACTAAATAGATTCGTAAACCTATTTAGAGAGCAATGAACCTGTGCATAAGGAGAAGTTTGAAGGTATACTTTCTGAAATGAAGGAGGCAGGAGAATTCAAGCGCATCAAATACCGCCTCGGTTATTGTAATTATTGCTTTGAACTTTGGATGGTACTCCACAAGCGGGCATGTAATGGACCGCTCAGTCATAGAAGCCAGTATCTGGGGCCGATCAACCAGGCGTTTGGAGAGCATTTTGAGAACCTGGATCAGTACAAACATGAGAATGATTTTAGAGATGTCTTTCCGGTATCACGGTCGAAGATGTGAAAAATGCGGTAAAACGCGCAGACATAATAACTGAGGATAACAGCAAGAACGGAAATAAGCTTATAGAATACAAAGGATGATCGAGTAGTAACGGGCTTTGTGCGGCGGTATATACCTGATTTTTTGTGCCCCACTACGGGTTAACTACTGAAGCGGGGAGGAAAAATCGGAGGTGTGATCATGAATAATATTGAAATAAGGACGCTTTTAAGGACACGTTATTTCAGAAAATTGCTTGATTTCTGAAATAATAGGCCTATAATTAAGTCGCTATTTCAAAATAACAAGGAGAATAACAGATGAACCGTGCAGGAGCATACGTAAATAATATAACAGGTAATGCGACATACCAATCCTTTCGGCCTGCTCCTTTGCCGCCTGAGTCATTGGAACTAAACAGCGATTCTGTACAGCTTCTGATCGAGGCCAATCGGGAGTTGGCAAAACTGAATACTGCCGCCAGTCTGATTCCAAGCACAGACCTGTTTGTGTCTATGTACGTGCGTAAAGAAGCACTCATGACATCCCAAATTGAGGGGACACAATGCACTTTGGATGATATTCTGGATCCCGATATGGATACCAACGTAAATCTGGATGTTGGTGATGTAGTCAATTATGTAAATGCTGCACAATATGCTATTATTCGCATGCAAGAACTGCCGCTGTGCAATCGTTTGCTTCGGGAAACGCATGCAATATTAATGGCCGGCGTTCGCGGCCAGGAAAAGAATCCCGGTGAGTTCCGCCGCTCGCAAAAATGGATCGGTCCAGCAGGCTGTACATTGAAAGATGCCCGTTACATTCCTCCAAATGTAGAGGATATGAACGAGGCCATGTCCGCCCTGGAAAAGTATATGAACGAAGATAAGCGGTATGACGCGCTGGTACGGGTGGCATTAATCCATTACCAGTTTGAAACCATTCATCCCTTCCTTGACGGCAATGGGCGTATCGGGAGATTACTGATCCTGCTGTACCTGATGGAACAGCAATTACTGCGTAAGCCAGTGATCTATGTGTCTTATTTTCTGAAAAAGAACCAGGTGGAATACTATGACCGTATTGCGGAAGTACGTCGAAGCGGAAACTATGAGCAATGGGTTCATTTTTTCCTGGAGGCAGTCCGCGCAGCGGCGGTGGATGCGATGGATTCGATTCAAAAGCTGTCGAAACTTCATGACCGAAATTTGGCAATCCTGCCGCCATCCAAACGCAAAATAGATCATGTGCACAGGCTGTTTGACTATCTGGAGCAGCATCCGATCATTGACATTAAAAAGACGGCGCAGGCATTAGATGTCAGCTACAATACCGCAGCTTCTGCCGTTCAAAAGCTGGTTGATCTGGATATCCTTCACGAAACTACAAATGCGGCCAGAAATCGGATATTCGCGTATCAGGAATATTTGGATGTGCTACGCAAGGACACATGAGATGCTATCCTCCGATGAAGGCTGCGCTTGAGCGTGCACACATTCCGATCGGCGCACACAGAGCCAGGCAGCTGCGAAAGGAAGATTATAGTCTCTATGATCTCTTCATTGGCATGGATGAGGAAAACGAGTACTATATGAGACAAATCCTGGGGGAAGATCCGGACAGCAAGATTCATTATCTGATGGAATATACGGACAGTCCTGAGGAGATCATCGAGGATCCATGGTATACCAGAAAATTTGATCACTGCACAGATCAACTGAAGCGCGGCTGCCAGGGGCTATTGGCGCACTTGGTTATTCAAATTTCCAACAGCAAAAGTGGGCCAGTACACTGAAATATCAATCTTTTCAGCTATGCATCCAACTCCGTATAGAAAGTTGGAGGTGTCGCTTTATCGGACATCGCCTGGATCTGCGGGAAGATATCGGTAAAATGAGGCGTCCTGTTATGTATATCAAAGGCTTTCTGATCTCTCCAAACCTCCACGAACGTAAAAAGGCAGGGATCATCTAGACTTACATTGATGGAATAGGAGAGATTTCCTTCTTCGGCGCGGGACTTCATAATCAGTTCCTTTGCCAGGGCAGTGAACTTTTCCAGCTGATCTTTTTTGATATGATTGGAAGCTATAAGTTTTAACATAATCATCCCCACTGAATTTCTCCAAGGAGAACCTTGGCTCCAAGATCGATAACTCCGGTGTTGATGTAATCCGGATAGGCTGTTTTCAGAGAAGCAGCAAGCTCCTCTGATCTGGAGGATGCCTTTGTGAACTCAATAGCTTTCTGTAAATATTCCTTCGTAGCAGAAAGCGCCTTTTTGTCAAAGGAAGCATTCAGATCAGCATGGCTTGGGATTACAATTTCCGGATTCAGAGCTTCGAGAGAAGTCAGCCTGTCGATCCATGCCTGCAGCTTCTCTTCGGATCCTGTGTCTGCAAGGGAAATATGCAGCTCATTGAAAATATCAATACCGCCGATCAGAAGTTTATCATTCTTTTCAAACAGGTTGATACGATTCTTGTCGTCTCCGACGAACTCGAACTCTGTGCCGAACACATGAATCTAAAAATTCTCTGTGGATAATGATTTTCTCATTGATTTGTTCCTTTCGCCTGTCATCAGACATCAGTCCATGATTTTCAGTGTGCCTTTGTGAAGAAGTTCAGCCCTTTTACCGCGCGCATTCTCATCCGGCCAGGTCATAAAGGCATAAACCCTGCCATTTGCAAAATCTGCAATCTGGGATACTACAAGACCGGACTCCTCAATCCAGTTGACCATGTATTTTCCATCGCCGAGGTCATAAGAAGTATACGGCTCGTCCTCATGTGCCGGAGCGCCCTCGGCGATCTTTGAGAGTGCGTCCCAATGCAGTATTCTAACTGAGATAGGTAATTACAAAGTGGTAGCCTGTCTCATAATCTACATCGACCTTTTTCCCCTTAGTAAATTCATAAATAGACATCTTTGTTTTCTCCTTTGTTGATGTTAAAAAACTGAAATACTAATAAAAGTAGAACCAGTATTAAACTAATACTATACTTACTATATAGCATTTACAGAAATTGAAAAGTACGATTTTTTTGGCGACCAGGTCACCTGAAAATTACCGCCTGGGGAAAAATCGGTCTCTTATATTTGAAAAAGTCTGGTCGGTGTAATTTTTATGGCGGGGAAACACAGGCAGAAGTATAATGGTTGCAGGATCGATCTTTCCTGCAGCCATTTTCGGATGAGCTGATCCGGAAGGATGACAGAACAAGAAAAGGCGTAAGTTTCAATAAAAGAAGGAGGCGCGCAGTGGGAAAACATTTATCAGAGAGCATCCGTGTTCCAATTGAGGCAGACAATCCTGCCATCCGCCGCATAGAAAATCTCTGTATTAAGTGTGGTCAGTGCAGAGACATCTGCCGGGATTATATCAGCGTGCTCGGCTATTATGACCTGTCAAAGACCAACGACACTGCCGTCTGTATCCATTGCGGCCAGTGCGCGAATGTCTGTCCGGTCAGCTCGATAACAGAGAAACCGGAGATGGACGCCGTAATAGCCGCAGCAAAGGATCCGGATAAGGTTCTTATCGTCAGTACATCACCATCCGTCAGGGTTTCCCTGGGCGAAGCTTTCGGAATGCAAAGAGGAAGCTTTGTCGAAGGAAAGATGATAGCACTCCTCCGGAAACTGGGCGCAGATTATGTGCTCGACACAAATTTCGCGGCAGATATGACGATTGTGGAGGAAGCCAGCGAACTTGTGGAGAGGCTTACAACGCACGATAAGCCACTTCCCCAGTTCACATCCTGCTGTCCGGCCTGGGTGAAGTTTGCCGAGATCTATTACCCCGAGCTTTTGCCGAATATTTCGTCCGCAAAGAGCCCTATAGGGATGCAGGGTCCTACGATCAAGACCTATTTTGCAAAGAAAATGGGGATAGATCCAAAGAAAATCGTAAATGTGGCGCTGACGCCCTGTACCGCTAAGAAATTCGAGATCCGCCGCAGAGAAATGAATGCTTCCGCCAGGTATTTGGATCTTCCCGGTCTCAGAGATATGGATCATGTCATCACAACGCGTGAGCTCGCAGACTGGGCGAAAAAGGCTGGCATTGATTTTTCATCGCTGGAGGATTCAAAATTCGACAAGCTGATGGGAGAGGCCTCCGGCGCAGGCGTAATCTTCGGCAACACAGGCGGCGTCATGGAGGCTGCCGTCCGCACTGCCTACGAATTTGTCACACATGAACCTGCTCCAAAGGAACTGTACACACTCGAGCCCGTCCGCGGCATGCAGGAAATCCGTGAAGCGGTCGTAGAAATCGGAACACTGTGCCTTCAGCTGGCCGTGATCTATGGCACATCGAATGTCCGCAGATTCCTTTCCATGGCGAAGGAATCCGGAAAACATTATGATTTTATTGAGGTCATGACCTGTCCGGGAGGATGCATTGGCGGCGGAGGACAGCCGAAAGCCGATGTGGAAGAGCGCAGAACTATGGTGGATTCCCGTATTGAAGGTCTTTACAAGCGGGATGCGCAGATGAAGCTGCGAAAGAGTCATGAGAATCCAGAGCTGAAGCAGCTGTACGAAGAGTTTTACAGAAAGCCTCTCTCGCCGATCGCTGAAGAAATGCTCCATACATCCTACACGGACAGGAGTGGGCTGCTCGGTGAAGATGCCGGAAAATATAAGACATTACGGACATTTGCCGTAGATGGAGCAGAAGCGAAAAACGGTGCAGCAGCTTTTTTCGGAGAAGAAATAGGCAAAAATGCAAGGTCAGAAGGCACCGGCGATTATGAGGAAGTGACAACGCCCGGATCTGCAACACGAAAATGGAAATGTCGTGTCTGCGGTTATATCTATGAAGGAGACAATCCGCCGGCTGAGTGTCCGATCTGTCACAAGGACAGCTCCTACTTCGATGAGATCGAATGACACCGTGACCGGCGCGCAGTCACCAGCGCGCCGGTCACAATGTGGTGAATCAACAATGAGGATGACAAAAGAAATGGTACAGGCAGATTTGGATGCCCTGCCTGAATCTTACAGAACAAAAGATGTGGATGCCCTGATCAGGCGATATGTAAAGAATAACGCCGATGTATCTGCCCTGCGTGGGTATGTGCTGACCGAGCAGCAGTTTCATCGCATCTATTTCTATGTGACACTGGATCAGATCGGAAGCGTGAATGATCTGATGTCATTTATCGATCACAACCTGTTGTTTGATGACTGGTGGCATACTGACGAACTGATTAAATATGTTGCGGACCTGGATTTTAAAACAGCCCTATCCTATGTGGGAAAATATGTGCTTTCAGACCATCCGTTTATCCGCAGATGGGGATATGTCATGTTGATCAGCAAACTGGGCAGAGGGCACGCGGAAAATCTTCTGCCGCTTATGAAGGATGATGATCATTATTACGTGCAGATGGGAGAGGCCTGGCTGATCGCGGAACTCGCCGTGGATGAACCGGACAAGATCTACCGGTGGATGGCGAACGATGGAATGAAATATAACATCAACGGAAAGGCCATTCAGAAGATCTGTGATTCTTATCGGATTTCTGATGAATGGAAAGAGCACTTCAAAGGACTTCGCAAGGCACTCAGGACACGAAAGTAATTTTGCATTTTTGAGGTAGAACGCAGAACTGAGCAGGGAGTATTATGAGGGATCATCTGGAAAGATTTAAAGAGGCACATCAAAGAGACTATGCAACTGCACTTGCAGAAATCCGCTCCGGCAGAAAGAAAAGCCACTGGATGTGGTACATCTTTCCGCAGATCCATGATCTGGGCTTCAGCAGCATATCGCAGTTTTATGCCATTAAAACCTGCGGGAGGCACTTGAATATCTTAATGACAGCATCCTGGGCACTCATTTGGAAGAGATCAGCACAGCCCTCCTTGCATTGAAAACGGATGATCCCCATGAAGTCTTTGGCAGTCCGGATGATATGAAGCTTTGCTCCTGCATGACACTGTTCGAAAAAGCGGATCCGGGAAAAGAAATATTTTCAAAAGTACTGGATAAGTTCTATCATGGGAGGCGAGATACAAGGACCTTGGAGATTCTTCGAAGCGAGGCCCGGGAAGCACTCAGCGACAGGAAGATCTACGACACGCCAATTGGTCCTGTGTGCATGTCAAAAACAGCAATAACAAAATATTCCCCCTTACAGCAGCATCCCCGGCATTACTGTCGGGGATGTTCTTTTAATGAGCGATAAGCCCTCAGGTATATTTCATGCCAGCAATGCGCATCTGAGAGCAACGGACAATCAAGTGGGGCGTTTTCTACACTGCTCAAATTTACTTTATATCAGTATATTAACTCTTGCGGTCAAATATAGGACACCGTCTCTGCCAAAGACTTTCTTGATGAATGATTCGGAAGAGGCTTAACTCCCTCCGCTGCATGACCGAGATCCATAATCATCAGAATTTCTTCATCCTCCGGCAGGTGCAAAGCGGCGGCAAGCGCATCCGGATCAAAGGAATTCACCCAACAACTGTCAACACCCTGATTGGCAGCCGCCAGCAGCATGTGTGTCGCCACAATAGTCGCGTCCTCGATACCGGAATCCCTCTTTCCGCCCGGATAAGTAAAGACATTGTTCTTATGGAATGCAACAACCAGGCACACGGGTGCGCCATAGCGGCAGGGTGTTGCTTCATCAATCTTCGCAATTCCTTTCTTCGACTGAACAACATAAATATGCTGCTCCTGCAGATTCTTGGCGGTCGGCGCCATTCGCCCTGCCTCTAAGATTGCCTGAAGTGCTTCTTCATCCACCTTTGTATCGCTGTATTTTTTGCAGGAATAGCGATTCTGAATCAGTTCTGAAAATTCCATATCCTGGCCTCCTGAAAAATAGTCGCAACGTTCATCAACGTAAGTCTGCAGTAATGATGAGTATTGCTTAACTGGAATATCTGGCTTTATTATAGCATTCATAAACCTTCAAGTTGGTATTACATATTTAAGTACATAAAAATGATAAATATTGCATTTTTATGTACTTATTTTCGTATAACAAATCAATGTTACGTACATAAAAATGTAATTTCGTGATATACTCTTTACAGAATATTTTCATCGCTAAATGGGGGATTGATTGGAATCCTATTTCTCCTTTACAAAGCTTTCTTATTTTCCGGAGGTATGTTCATGAAGCGGAATCTGATGAAGAGTTTAAAGGAATGGAAAAATTCTCCTTATAGAAAGCCGCTGATTCTAAGCGGAGCGCGACAGGTGGGAAAAACCTGGCTGATGAAGGAGTTTGGCAGGACAGAATATACGAATACCGTATATGTCAACTTTGATCAGGACATCAATGCTGCAGGACTCTTTGAGGGCAGTATTAATCCAGATCGCATCATTCTTGGACTTCGGGCACTCAGCGGCATGGAGATTGATCCAGATAATACACTGATCATTTTTGATGAAGTGCAGGAAGCGCCACGTGCATTAACTTCTCTTAAATATTTTTGTGAAGAAGCGCCGCAGTACTCCATCATTGCAGCCGGCTCCCTCCTGGGCGTTGCACTGCACGCAGGGACATCCTTTCCCGTTGGAAAGGTCGACAGAATGCATCTTTATCCACTGAATTTTCAGGAATTCCTGTATGCGATGGGGGAGGATGCGGCGGCTGAAATCCTGCAGACTAAGGATCAGAGGATGATCACTGTATTGCGGGAAAAGCTCTCAGATCTTCTTCGGCAGTATTACTATGTTGGCGGGATGCCTGAGGCTGTAAATTACTACAAAGACAACAAAGAATTTACCGGCGTACGGCAGATTCAAAAAAATCTTCTTGCATACTATCAGCAGGATTTCTCAAAACACGCTGAACCAAGGCTGACCGAACGTCTGAATCTCGTGTGGTCCAGTATACCTGCACAGCTTGCAAAAGAGAATCGAAAATTCATTTATGGTCAGGTCAGACAGGGTGCACGTGCCAAAGATTTTGAACTGGCGATACAATGGCTCTCTGACTGCGGACTGATTCATGTTATACACAGAGTGACCAAACCGGGGTATCCTCTGAAGGCATACGAAGATCTGAATGCCTTCAAGATCTATCTTTTGGATGTAGGTCTTCTGGGCGCAATGGCTGATCTTTCTTCCAATACGATCGTGGAAGGAAAGCGTATTTTTACAGAATTCAAAGGTGCTCTGGCAGAACAGTATGTACTTCAAGAGTTGATTGCAGAAGATCATTTGAATCCTATGTATTATTCTGCGGAGAATTCAAGAATGGAAATTGACTTTATCGTGCAAAAAGGCGATGAAGTAATCCCCATCGAAGTAAAGGCAGAAGAAAATTTGCGTGCAAAAAGCCTCCGCTCATATTGTGAAAAATATAAGCCTAAGACGGCCGTCCGCTTTTCCATGTCAGATTACCGGGAACAGGACTGGATGGTCAATGTGCCTCTGTATGAGATTAACTGGCTGATCGAACAAGGCAAAGATAGTGAGATGAAATGGCATTCATAAAAGACTATGCGGTATATAAATTTCCCTTCGGTTGGCTTCAGGTCGAATATGTTGGCGGGACTGTCATATCTCTGGACAAACTGGATGAGGAGAGGTCCGGAGGCCACAAGACAGCGCTTACGGATCGCGTTTTCTCTCAGTTCACGGAATATCTATAATGGTCTCCGCAAGCAAACCATTGCGAAAGAGTAAAAACAGCTCCCCGGACAATTCCTAAAACCGAATGAGAATACATTCATTCGCTCTGAGATGTCCAGAGAGCTGTTTCCTTCATATTTGTAGTTCTGAACGATTTGAACCGCAGATCAGAAACGGATAACTTCCGGCTCTGCTGTAAAGCTGCAGATCTCCGCTGTCGCATTCTTCAGGTAGAAGACAGCCGTATTACCGTCACCTGCGGCATACATAGACTTCAGGCTGGGATTGGCATCCAGCATGGACTGCTGTGCCTCTATCCGCTCGTCGTGTACTGCCTCTGCGTTCAGGCGGATCCACTTGCCGTCGGCCATCCCACTGATCGCAATCTGCGGATGCGCCAGCATCTGCTTTGCCACCTTCTTCTTCAGACCTGTCTGGATGTACAGTTTTCCTTCAAAAATATTCTGTGCGCCGAACGGGCGAACCTGCGGATTACCTTCCTCATCGACCGTTGCAAGATACCAAACGCCGGCCTTTTTTAAAAACTCAAGCACTTTCTCCATTTCTGTCTCCTTTATGCATTAGCATTTGTCTCAAATAAATAACCTGTCATTGCTATAGATCCCAGATTGCAGATATTGTTGAAGACCTTTACCTGATCTCCCTCCGTCGCGCCAAGGCAGTAGAGGAGGGGAAGAAAATGATCTGGTGTCGGCACAGCATAGGACGCATCCTGCAGCTGATCATAATGAATCACAATGTCCTTTTTCGCTGATAGAACTGCATCTGTGATTTCCTTATTAAAGCGCAGCGTCATCGGCGTGCCGCCGTCATTGTCCCATTCCACACGCATCAGGTTATGCACGACATTTCCGCTGCCAAAGATCAGGTATCCCTTATCCCTCAGCGCTGTGAGCTTTTTGCCGATCGCATAGCTCTGTGCAGCGGAGAGCCTTCCGTTTACGGAGAGCTGAACCACAGGGATATCGGCCTTTGGAAACATATGTACCAGAACCGTCCATGTGCCGTGATCGATTCCCCAACTGTCATTGACGGATACCTGGTCTCCCAACAGGTTCTGCACCTTGGCCGTGAGCTCTTCGTCCCCATGAACAGGGTACTTCACTGCATACAATTCTGCGGGGAAACCATACATATCATAGACCTGCCTGGGAATTGGCGCACTCTGCACATATGTGCCGTCTGTGTACCAGTGTGCAGAAATCGACAGTATTGCCTTAGGTTTTCCGTAATGCTCTGTGATGTAACGGCCAACAGAAGCCATCCCTTCTGTAATTTCATTATTCTCAATGGCAATCATAGGACTGCCGTGCCCGGAGAAAACTACCGGCATTCTTGTACTCATGATGTTTCCCTTCCTATCATCTATTGTTTTTGAAAAAAGGTCAGATGCGCTTTAAATCATTGACATAGTCAATTAATTGAAGTAACTTAAGAATATCATATAGAGTGCAATCGTCAATCAGGATTTTTTACAGGACTAAGTCATTTTCAAGTGACTGGATACTGAGAATACAAGCAAGTTAATGAATAACCGCGTAAAGGCCGTGCAGAGTGTTCTCCCAAGTATGCCTTAATCTATCATTATTCCGACAGTGAAGGAGATATGCAGAAATGGAAATAGAACAAATAGAAGAGACGACAAAGAAGCAGGGAAAGGAATTGTTCGGCATCTGTCCTTATGTCACAACGCAGACAGTGCTGCAGGGGAAATGGGCAATTCTCATCCTTTATCAGTTGGAAAACGGCCCTGTGCGCTTCAATGAACTGCTCCGTAGAATTGATATCGCCCAGGGAACACTTTCCAACCAGCTCAAATACCTGGAAAAAGAGGGAATGATCCGCCGCAATGTGTACACGGAAGGCGTACTGCGCGTGGAATATGAGCTGACACCGATCGGAGAGAAATTCAGAACAGTATTGCAGTCGATCGAAAAATGGGGGAATGAATATATCACTTATCTGAAAGCAAAGAATGCATCAACAGATAATGAATAAAGAGTTATGGAGGATAAAAATGTTCATTCTGGGTTTGATCGCCATAATGATATTCATTCTCGATTACATATTCTGATTCTTTGCTGAATGCAGTATATCCGGCTCTTCAAGATTGATCATGCATTCAAGGATTATTCTCAATATTATTTTATCAAGGGAGCTTTATACACAACTATGGGTAAATTTTACTTCGTCCGGCACGGCCAGACAGTATGGAATGTTGAAAATAAGATCTGCGGCGCAACAGACAGTCCCCTGACAGAACTGGGGCATGAGCAGGCCAGAGAGACAGGAAGAATCCTGAAGCTGAAGATGGATGCCGGAGAACTTTCCATCGATGAAATCCTGACATCACCGCTCAGCCGTGCCTATGACACGGCAAAGGAAATTTCTGTGATACTGGTGTGCCGATGCGGATCGAGCAAAGGCTCATTGAACAGAATTTCGGCAAATGGGAGGGAACCGCCCGAGACGGGAAAGACTTCACCAAAGCAAAGCAGAACTTCTGTGACAGCTTTGACGGCGGCGAATCCATGATGCGAATGGCACAGCGCACCTACAATCTGATCGATGATCTGAAAAGGGATCCGGAGAGGACATATCTGCTCGTTGCACACAACGGCATTTCCAGAATTATCGAGTCATATTTTCATGACATGACGAACGAGGAGTTCGCTTCATTCGGTATCCGCAATGCGCAAGTGCGGGAATATGATTTCTGATGCCTTTATCCGTTCAGTTGTCTCGAAAATCAGCAGATTGCAGCTAAGTTGTGCAGAATTGAAATGGTATGTGCACAGTGGATTTCAGAGGTATGCAATGATTATCAACACAGGAAGCCGAACGGATATCCCAGCCTTCTTTTCGGACTGGTTCTATAACCGCATTCGCGAGAGATATGCCCTTGTCAGGAACCCATACAATCCGGTCTCCGTGACAAAATACAGGTTGGACCCGTCAGTTGTGGATGTCATCTCTTTTTGCACAAAAAATCCAATTCCTATGCTTAACAGGATCCATGAACTGGACGCATTCCGCACTTTCTTCATGGTGACCATCACTCCTTACGGGACGGAGATAGAGCCGCATGTTCCGGAAAAGAAGAAGGTTATGAAGGCCTTTGCAGCTCTTTCCCGTTACGCCGGCCGAAGGAGTGTCATCTGGAGGTACGATCCGGTCTTTATTTTCGGAAAATATACGGTTGATTTCCACAAACGGACATTCGCTGAGATGGCTGGGAAATTAAAGCCCTATACCGATCAGTGTGTAGTGAGCTTCCTTGATCTGTATGAAAAGACAAAGCGCAATTTTCCAGAGGCATCGGCAGTTCCGATGTCCGTACAGAATGAGCTGATCGATTCTTTCAATATGACCGCCGAAAGGCTGGGTATGCAGATTCACCTGTGTCTGGAAGACAGATCCCTTGTCAGAAGCCATGTGGATGCAGAAGGGTGTTTTTCTAAGAAGGTCATTGAAAATGCCATAGGAAAGAGACTTCTCGTGCCAACCCATTCCCCTGCACGGCAGGGGTGTTCCTGTCTCCTTGGCGCTGATATTGGCGAGTACAACACCTGCGGACACGGCTGCCTTTATTGCTATGCCAACTACGACCAATCCGCTGTTCTCCATAATATGAGTCAGCATGATCCTTCGTCTCCGTTGCTAATCGGACATCTCACAGAGCATGATATTGTACACACTGCCAAACAAGCGTCCTGGATCGACAGACAGATGAGCATCTTTGACCTTCTCTAGAGCTCCCTCCACACAGCAAAATGATCTTAGATGTAGAACATTAAACATTGATTATATAAAAAAGGAGTATTCCAGACTCTTAAGAAGCCTGTAATACTCCCTCTTTCCATGAATCATACGTTCGTCATCACTACATCACTGAACTGATGAACTCAGTTGACTGTCTTCTCCATCTTGGAGGCATCAGGCGAATGATCTGCGCCGAAGAACTGCTCAGAGAGCTTTTTCAGTGTTCCATCCTCCTGGAGCTTGACCAGAACCTGATCGATCTCATCCCGAAGCGCTGCTCCCTGATCTGTCATAGGGAACAGAAAATATGCACTGAGGTCAGCTGTAAAAATCTGCTCAGATACATCCTCCGGAAGGGGAGTTCCCTGGAGTTTAAATCCAAAATCCTTCTTGTAAGTATCAAAAAATGGCTTGTCATCGATTCTGAAATCACTCGTCCCATCCACGATGTGTTCAAACCATACGGAAAGGTCAGCATCGCTGTATATCAATGTGATCTGCTTATCCGGGTTCTCCACGTTCCATGCGTCGATTGCATTCGACACATTGGAACCAGCATCTGATTCAATCTTATATCCCCGCATCTGCGGAACCGGTCTGTGCCGAAGAAGCCGCTGCAGTACCGGATGGGTCATTCGGACATCCGCGTAACGATGAACACCTACACGCATCTGGGACTGGAGGATGCGGAAAATGAATTGCGGAGACTGTCGGAGATAAACAGCGCGCGAGTGGAACTTGACCGGCTGAACGGAACGGGCTTCAGCATCGAGAGCAGTGTGAAATTCGGATAAGGGAAGAAAAAAAGACTGGATGAATGTGACCAGAAGGAGCATATAGATCAGAAGGACCCGGGAGGCAGATGCGATTGTGTGAAATGCTTTCTAGGTCTTTTGTCGTCTCCGGCATCATGATAAACTGAAATATCAGGAGGAAGGAAATATTATATGATAAAAATACTTTTCGTCTGCCACGGCAATATTTGCCGCTCTGTCGGAGCCCAGTATATCCTTCAGGATATGGTGAATCGCCGTGGGCTTGCCGGAGATTTTCTGATTGAGTCTGCAGCGGCAACTACGGAGGAGATCGGAAATCCGATCTATCCGCCGATGGAGCGGGCGCTTCGCAAAAAGGGCATTCCGATCGGCGATCACAGAGCACGCCAGCTTCGAAAGGCGGACTATAACCGATATGATTTGCTGATCGGAATGGATGAAGAGAATCTGAGCGACATGAACTGGATCCTCGGCGGCGATCCGGAGGGAAAGCTGCATTACCTGATGGAGTATACAGGCAGACCGGAACATAAGATCGAGGATCCCTGGTATACCCGGCGGTTTGATGCCTGCGCGGATGAGATCATCGAAGGATGCGAGGGACTGCTCGCGCACTTTGAATCAAAACGGCGCTGACAGATCGTCTTGAATGCAGCTTGATAAATGAATCTGAAAAAGGAGATAAGCAGGTGGAAGAGGGCAATTCTGATAAGATATATATCGGCTGCCATTTATCCATATCGAACGGATATGAGGCCATGGGCAGGGAATGTCTTTCGATGGGCGGCAATACATTCGCATTTTTCACACGCAATCCGCGGGGCGGTCAGGTGAAAAAAACGGAACCGGCCGATATGGCTGCGCTTGAGGGGTTTCTGAAAGCGCATGGGTTCGGGAAGCTTGTAGCGCACGCGCCATATACCATGAATCTGTGCTCAGATAAAGAGCGGGCACGCGAATATGCGGAGGAGTGCTTTCGAGATGATCTGGCGAAAATGGAGCAGCTTCCGGGCAATTTCTTCAATTTCCATCCGGGAAACTCGCTGAAGCAGGATCAGGAGAGTTGCATGGATCGCATTGCGCAGGTTATGAACCGCTATATCAGTCCGGGGCAGAGTACGGTTGTGCTGCTGGAGACGATGGCAGGGAAGGGAACGGAGATCGGCAGAACATTTGAACAGCTGCGTGAGATTCTGGACCGGATCGATGAGGACAAGCGGGAGAAGGTTGGGGTCTGCTTTGATACCTGTCATGTATGGGATGCAGGGTATGACATCGCTGGGGATCTGGACGGCGTGCTTTCGGAATTTGACCGGGTGGTAGGTCTCCGGAATCTGCGGGCAGTGCATCTGAACGATTCCAAAAATCCGTGCGGTTCTCACAAAGACCGGCATGAGAAGCTGGGGCAAGGCTGCATCGGATTAGAAGCACTTCGGCGCGTCGTGCGTCACCCGGCACTGTCAGGGAGACCGTTTGTACTGGAAACACCGAATGAACGGGACGGATATATTCGGGAAATCAGAATGGTGAAAGCGTGGCAGTCTGCATGAGAGACTCCAGGGAAAGGAAAGAAGAAAGATGCTTCAATGTCTGATTGTTGCTGCCGGAGGGGCGGCTGGTGCAGTGCTGCGCTATCTGATAGGGCTGCTTCCGATGAATCCTGGAAATGGATTTCCGCTCAAGACGTTTCTGATTAATGTCATCGGGGCCTTCGTCATCGGCCTGGTCGCGGCGGCTGCCGCGAAGAATTCACTAAGTCCAAGACTTATGCTGTTTTTGAAAGTCGGAATCTGCGGCGGGTTTACGACATTTTCCTCCTTTGCGCTGGAGACGGAGACGTTGATGGCGAAGGGACAGAACGGGGTGGCATCTTTGTATGTCATTCTCAGCCTTTTCTGTGGCATACTGGCGGTGTCGGCAGCGGAGCATATTGTGTAAGAAAGGTATGGGGGAAAGACTGCAGCGTGTAAAATGAATTTGATTGGGCGGTGCAGTCAAAGGCTGAGGAGGCAGCGAGTTTACGACATGAAAACCTTTACACTGAATGGAACATGGAGCATGCTGGCGCCGGATGGAAGCAGGACCGAGGGGAAAATTCCCGGATCTGTCTACAGTTTCCTTCTGGATGCAGGCAAGATGGAGGATCCTTTCTACAGGGATCATGAATACAAGGCGCTGGAGCTTGTGAAGGGTGATTACACCTTCGTCAGGACGTTTGACGCAGACCCGATGCTTCTGAGTCAGGCCCATCAGGTGCTTCGCTTTGATGGCGTCGATACCATCTCGGACATCTACCTGAACGGGATGTGGATCGGGTCAACGATGGATATGCACACAGCTTACGAGTTCGATGTGAGAGGTCTGCTCCTAGAGAGCGGAAATGAACTGAAGGTATGTATCAAGTCTCCGACGAGGTGGATTGCACAGAGGGACAAGGAACATCACCTTGGCGGCTCGATCGAAGCAATGAAGGGTTTCTCGTATCTCCGGAAGGCTCACTGCACGTTTGGCTGGGACTGGGGCCCGAGACTGCCTGATGAAGGTATCTGGAAGGATGTCACCCTCCTTGGCTGGAATGATGAGAGAATCACGGATGTGCGCATTCACCAGAATCATCTGCTGGAGGATGGCAGTGCGGCGATGGGCGCTTCGGAGCATGCTGCGCAGGCAAAAGCAGGCAGAGTGCGTGTGCAGCTGACGGTGAAAGCAGAGACATCAGCATCCAGTACTGATGGTGCGGACAACTGCGCAGCTGCATCACACAGTGTTGGTGCCGCGAGGAGCAGCAAAGCTGTATCACACGGTATTGATAGCGCTGGAAGTGGTGAAGCTGCAGGGCAGACCGGCAGCGATCAGATATGCGGCAGGGACGATGCTAAATCGATCAGAATCGAACTGACAGCCCCGGACGGACAAGTCTTCTGCCTGAAAAACGGTGAGCCGTTCGAGGTAGAGCGTCCACAGCTCTGGTGGCCGAACGGGCTCGGCAGTCAGCCCCTTTACACAGTGACGGTCAGCCTTCTTGGAAGAGAGGGAGAAGTCATTGAACGGCAGACCAGAAGAATTGGCCTCCGCACGATGACGATGAGAAGGAAGAAAGATCAGTGGGGTGAGACATTTGCCACAGAGGCAAACGGTCAGACATTCTTCGCCATGGGGGCAGATTATATCCCGGAGGACAACATTCTTTCGAGGAGATCGCCGGAGCGGACGAAGCGCATGCTCGGGTACTGCAGAGAGTCTCATTTCAACGCGATCCGGGTCTGGGGCGGCGGCTTCTACCCAGATGACTGGTTCTTCGACGACTGTGACGAATACGGCCTGGTTGTGTGGGAAGATCTGATGTTTGCCTGCGCGTTCTATCCGTCCGATGAGGCATTCTATGACGAGATCCGGGAGGAAATCCGTCAGAATGTCAGGCGGATTCGCCATCATGCGAGCCTGGGACTCTGGTGCTGCAACAACGAGATGGAAGGATTCGCCTTTGACGGTGGCTACGAGTGCAATGCCATCACGAAGGCAGATTATCTGATTCAGAATGAATATGTGATTCCGCAGATTCTGAAAGAGGAAGACCCGGACACCTTCTGGTGGCCGTCCTCTCCGTCATCAGGCGGAAAGCTGGACAATCCGAGTGATCCCAGCCGCGGGGATGTCCATTACTGGAATGTCTGGCACGGCGGCGCACCGTTTACAGAATACCGGAAATTCCGGTTCCGCTACCTGTCAGAATTTGGATTTCAGTCTTTTCCGTGTCTGACAACGGTGAAAAGCTTTACGGAGCCTCAGGACCGCAACATCTTCTCCTATGTAATGGAGATGCATCAGAGAAATGCAGGTGCGAACGGGAAGATCATGATGTACCTGTCGCAGAATTATCGCTATCCGGAGACTTTTGAAAACCTGCTCTATGCATCACAGCTGCTCCAGGCTGAGGCCATCAATATGGCGTCGAGCATTTCAGGCGGAACAGAAACGATGACCGATGCATGGGTGCCATTTACTGGCAGCTGAATGACATCTGGCCGGTCGCGTCCTGGGCATCTCTGGATTACTATTACCGCTGGAAGGCACTGCAGTACTATGCAAAGCGTTTCTTCGCACCGGTCATGCTGAGCTGCGAGGAAAACAGCATGGCATCTCAGGGGCTGACCTGCATTAGTGAGCCGGAGCCGCATACATTCTCAGCAAGGCTTTGCCTGACCAATGAGACCTGGGATGTGCAGAAGAGGACGGTTGTATGGGAACTGCGGGATGAGTCGAGCTGCATTCTCAGAAGCGGACGTATCGACGCGGAAGTGAAACCATTCTCAAGCGAGTGGTTCGACACCATCGATGTTTCAGATGCTGACGTCCGTTCCGCACATCTGCACTATGCACTGCTGAAAGCAGAGGGGAAGGTGCAAGAGGCGGAGAATTTGGCAGATACGGCTGAAGACGACACTTCACAGGGAAGCGTTCTGTTTGTTCCGGCAAAGCACTACAGGTTCGCTGATCCGCACCTGGAATTGACCGTCAGCAGGGAAAATCGTACGGTTACGGTGTCAGCTGAAGCGTACGCAAAGTCGGTGGAGATTTACAGTGCAGGCGGTTATGTACGGCTGGATGACAACTTCTTCGACATGGAGAAGGGAAGCCGCACCCTTCGAATTCTCGAGGGCGATATGGATGACTTGAAGGTGAGAAGCGTATTCGATATCTGATGAGTCATAAAGAGGACGATTCTGCATGGCATCTGGAATGCTGTGGAGTCGTCCTCTTTTTTTATTTTTTATGGGTGTCTGTGGAGCTGGATTCGGCCTGTTCGGATTCGTCGAAGATCCGTTCACTGACATAGTCGACGTGGCGGCGCATGGCGATGGATGCCAGCTCATAGTCTTTCTTTTCCAGATACATCAGGATCAGTGTATGTTCTGAAAGCGCAGCGTTTGTGTGCTGCCCGAGCGTTCCGGAGAGGATGTTATAGCGGATCATGGTCTGATTGACAGTCGATATCGTTTCCGTCAGAAAATGATTGTTCTGAAGGGCAGCTGTCGTGCTGTGGAAGGCGTGGTCAAGCTCTGCGTACCGGATCAGTGCATTCTGTCTGTCAGGGGCTTCGGCTTGAGGCTCTCCGGGGCTGACAAGCGCCAGGGCTTTCTGTTCTTTTAGGATTCCGTGAAGCCGCGAGAGGATGCGGTTCGTGGTCTCCGGATCGACCGGATCCGATTCGATGGACCGGATCGCGGTGGGCTCCAGAATCTTCCGCATCTGCGTGATATCATGGATATCCTTTGCCGTCAGCTTTGCGACAAATGTATGTCCGGTGCTGTCTCGGACAGCCAGACGTTCGTAGACCAGCTTCTGCAGGGCGTTCCGGATCGGAGTCCGGCTCAGATGCAGGTCTTCGCCGAGCTGAAGCTCTACAAGCGGTGTGCCTGGAGCGTAGTCGCCGGCATAGATCCGGCTCTTTATGAGTTCATATGCGCGATCGTGACGCTTTTGTTCTGAAAAAGGCTCTGCCATAGCTTCATCCTCCGCTGTATGCCTCCAGGTGGCAGCGCGGTGGGCGCTGCGAAGCAACGAAACCGCGCGTAATCATATATAAGTGGCAAAAGATACTTTATATTATAGTATACCATTATTCAGGCAAAATATGTCCGATCATCCAGGAGGGTGATTTCCCAAATACTTAATGTATACAATAAATATTGAAAATAAATACTGAATCAACAAAAAAGCTATAAATAAAACGTTTTATTTCAAAGTGTGTTGACATTACTCTCAAAAAAGTATACATTATCCAATGTAAAGAAGATTTCTAACCAAGTACAAGTGAAGCAGAACAGAAAATTGAATACAAATTCAAGGTAGATGCCAAAGAGGACAGCTGCAAACCGCAGTTGTCCTCTTTGTTTTTACGAAACGGATGTCTTTGGCGGAGAGGAGGGCTGTGATGGTCGACGAGGAAATCCTGACATTGACAAAAAAGCTGGTATCCATACGGAGCGTGAATGGAACGGAGGGGGAGAGGGAGATCGGGCTGTTTCTGGAAGCGTATCTCCGGTCATTTCCGTACTTTCAACAACATCCCGATTATGTGATCGCTCCGAAGCTCAAAGAAGATCCACTGGGACGGAGAAATGTGCTGGCGCTGCTGATCGGGGAGAAGGATGACAATCCAAGGACAGTGATTCTGCATGGCCATATGGATACGGTTGGAATGGAAGGGTACAACGCCCTTGAGCCCTACGCAACAGATCCGGACACACTGGAAGAGAGCCTCCGTCATACAAAGCTTCCGGAGGCGCAGCGGCGGATCTTGAAAGTGGAAACTTTCTGTTCGGACGCGGGAGCTGCGATATGAAGAGCGGCGATGCAGTCTGGCTGATCCTGCTCAAGCGGTTTTCGGAGCATCCGGAATTATTCAGCGGAAACATCATTCTTTCGCTCAATCCAGTAGAAGAGAATATGCATACCGGCATGATTGAGGCGCTGCCTGCTTTTCTGAAGTGGAAAGAGCAGTATCACCTGAAACTGGTTGCTGCACTCAACAACGACTTTACATCGCCGCTTTATCCGGGCGACTTGAAAAAGACCATCTACACTGGAATCGGAGGAAAGCTGCTGCCCTGTTTTTATATTCAGGGGAAGGAAACACATGTCGGACAGTGCTTTGAGGGGTTTGATGCATCCTGGCTGGCTGCGGAGCTTGTACGGAGAATCCAGCTGTCGATGGATTTTGAGGACACCGTGGTGGAGAAACAGCCTGCCCGCCGTCCGTATTGAAGCTGAAGGATCTGAAGACCTGGTACAACGTGCAGACCGCAAAAGAGGCGCTGGTCTATTTCAACTATTTTGTTCATGACGCTCCGGTGAATGTGATTACAGAAAAACTGCTTGCGGCGGCAAAGGATGCGTTCCGGTCGGTGCTTTCTTCACTGAACAGGGAGTATCGCAGATTCACGGAGAAGAATCACGAAACGTTTCAGGAGAAACAGTATGACGTGACAGTGCTTTCCTATGACGAGCTTGTCCGGATCTGCAGACAGAACGTATCAGACGGGGACTCACTGGACCAGACAGTCCATGGGATCATTGCCGGACAGAAACAGAAGGGAATCGATCTCAGGGAAACCCCAGTGGAAGCTGTCCGGTACCTTCTTGCAAAGGCAAATCTGACGCAGCCGGTCATTGTTCTGTATTATGCACCGCCTTACTGCCCGCATTCTACCCTGAAGGAAGACAACGAGGCTGTGATGAGGTGCATCCGGGAGGCAGCAGCGGAAACAGAAGAAGAGACGGGGGATTCTTTCAGGTTTAAACGGTTTTATCCGAGCCTTTCCGACAGCAGCTACTTGAAAATTGACGATGACCAGACTTCTGTTGACTGCCTGAAGCGCAACTTCCCCGGGCTGGAGGAGCTGTATCCGCTCCCGATCGATCTGATCCAGAAGCTGGATGTGCCTGCAGTCAACATCGGATGCTATGGCGCCGATGCGCATAAGTGGACAGAACGTGTCAGCATCCCCTATACATTCGGTACGCTTCCCAGGCTGGAGGAACGGGTGATCCGAAAACTTTTAGACCTGGCGTGTGGGACAAGTGAAACCGCTTCAACAGATGGGAAGGATCCCCAAACGTCATGATCAGAGAGAAGGAGCGGACAGATGAAAAAGCTGGTATTGTCAGGAAAACGAATCATCACCGGACAGGGATCTCTGGACGCACTGTCAGAGATGAACTGCCGCCGCGCGTGCATCGTGACAGGAGGTCAATCGATGATCCGGACACATGTCATCGAGCGGGCAGAGGAGCTGCTGAGAAAAGCTGGCGCTGAGACGATGCTGATCAGCGGGGTTCATAAAAATCCGGACTTGACGAGGTAGCGGATGGTGTACAGCGGCTGAAGACGTTCCAGCCGGATCTCGTGGCTGCCTTTGGCGGCGGATCGGCGATGGATGCAGCAAAGGGGATGGTTCTGTTTTATGAGTTCCCGGAGCTGACGCGGGAGAATGTTCTTGAGAAAAACCGGGCGGGAAAGATCCCGGCCACGCGTTCCGTAGCGCTTGTCTGCATTCCGTCGACGTCCGGAACAGGGTCAGAGGTGACCCGGGGAACGGTTCTGACGGACAGAAAGCAGAAACTGAAGGTACCGATTATGACGGACTGCCTGAGACCGGACATTGCGATTCTGGATCCGGATCTTCCGATGACGATGCCGGCCCATATCGCGGCGGAGACAGGGATGGATGCGCTGACGCACGCGATGGAATCCTTCATCAACCATAACATGGATGACATTGATGCAGGACTTGCGCGGGAAGCCATCAGAGGGCTGATGAAGTGGCTGCCGGAATCGGTTCACGACGGAACCCTCAAGGCCAGGGAGAAGGTGCACAACTATCAGGCGATGGCTGGCATCAGTTTTGCCAATGTTGGGCTCGGAATGGTTCACGGGATCGCGCACAGCTTCGGCGCCTGCTTCGATATGGCGCACGGGCTGACCAACGCGATCATCCTCCCGGCAGTGATGGCTTACAACAGGCAGGATGCATTTGCTGCCACGCAGCTGGATGAGCTGTCTGACGACTGCCGTGTGGAGGACATTGTCGAAGCGGTCGATGTACTCCGGGAGGATCTGGGGATTCCAGCCAGTTTCCGGGAGGCAGGCATTTCAGAGGAGGATTATCTGAGGTGCAGGGAACTGCTTCTGGAACATGCCATGCTCGGGGCAACGACAGTCAACCCGGTGAAGATGACAAAGGAAGCCATGGGGAAAATGCTTGACCGGGTCTACTACGGGGCAGATGACAGCCGGATCGCCTGTGGGTGACGAAGGTCAGCAGTGTTCTGCCTCGCCGCTGCAGATTTTTTGGAAAATCATGACAGACAGCATCTGGCGAGGTACTTGAAACAGTCAGAAGGATAGGAGCAGGGTACGGAGGAGATCGTATGGAATCAATGTATGAGAGATGTCAGAAGGTGATGTCAGGTGTGTCATCACGGGCTACTACACTTGGCGTGGTCGATTCGGAAGGTTGCTGGCTGAAGACGGAGGACGGCAGACGTGTACTGGATTTTGCCAGCGGTGTTGCGGTCAATAATCTTGGAGCAAAGAATCCTGAGGTATGCGGCGCGATCCGCGCCGAGCTGGATCGCATGATTCATGTCGGCCACAACGTTGTCTACTACGAATCCTATGTGCGGATGGCGGAGAAACTGGTCGAACTGACCGGCGGCGACACGAAGGTTTATTTTTCCAACTCCGGGGCGGAGGCGAATGAGGGAGCCCTGAAGCTGGCGAAATATGTGACAAAAAGGCCTGGGATCATTGCGTTCAGAAATTCATTCCACGGCAGGACACTTGCAACTGTGTCAATCACAGGATCGAACAGTGCCTACCGGAAATATTACGAGCCGCTTGTGCCTTCGATCTACTGGGCGGATTACTGCGATCTCTACCATCATCCGGAATCCGGACAGATTGTGGACGGAAAACCTGGATATCTGAGACAGTTTGATGAGATTTTTGAGAAGCTGATTGCGCCGGACATGGTGGCCGCGATCATCGTTGAGCCGGTCCAGGGAGAAGGCGGGTATATCGTTCCGGAGAAAACGTTTCTCCAGGGCCTTCGCGAGATCTGCGACCGGTACGGAATCATGCTGATCTTTGATGAGATTCAGTGCGGCATGGGACGAACTGGATATTATTTTGCATGGCAGTCTTATGGTGTACAGCCAGACGTGATGACGTGCGCCAAAGCACTTGGGTGCGGTGTTCCGGTTGGAGCTTTCGTTCTTGGTGAAAAAGCAGCAGCAGCGTCTCTGGTGCCGGGAGACCATGGTACAACTTATGGT
>ERZ791624.597-NODE-597-length-23568-cov-2.994088_pt1 | contig 23568 bp, 22 predicted proteins | sample MGYA00510058_ERZ791624 | MGnify/ENA primary metagenome ERZ791624 (study PRJEB30046, sample SAMN00715158) | human gut metagenome | study: EMG produced TPA metagenomics assembly of the A metagenome-wide association study of gut microbiota in type 2...
TAAAGAGTTCTGCTGTCTGATACAAGAGGATAAATTGAATTGATAGAACTCACCTTTAGAGAAAATTATGTGCACAATGTTTAAACGGATTGTACTGCTGTCATTGCTGTGCGCTATGACAAGTTTGGCCGTACAGGCTTCCTCGCTTGTCCAAGGACGAATTTACCTTAAAGATGGCCGTGTGATCGAATGTGCCGAGAAAGACCGTATTGAACTTCCTAAGCATTCCAGGGACGTCAAACTCCTGCGACGAGCCTTTTACAAGGATAAAAGCAAGGAGATTTACGCTTTCGAAGAGATCGATTCTCTTGTCTGCTGGCACGCTGCCTCTCCCGAACACCTGCGCAAATTCATTCCGGCTTCATCCGTGGGTTGGCTGTGGGTTTATATGGAAACTCCCCATATCGGTGCGTATGTTTATTCCCACAAAGGTTACGGCATTGATAATAATGGAGGCATAGAGGTGTTGGTGAAAATGCGGTCTCTCAGTCGTTCACGAACCGCCTACTACCTACGTAAAACCAATGACCCTGAATTTCATGATGTCGGTTCGGCCAGCCGGAATGCAAAAAATGGATTCCGAGAACAGATCGTGGAGTATATCTCCGATGATCCAGAATTGGCTGAACAGATTCGACAATCCCAAAGCCGCAATCGCAGCAAAATTATTTTGATGCTCGAGTCATACCAACCTTCAAGAGATTGATTGTTTAACAACTAACCTGAGATAGTTATGAAACATTTATTCCTCTGTTGTTTATCGGTCCTGTTTGCCACCATCGGCACGATTTCACAGGTCGAAGCCCAAAATCTGCAAGATGCCGAATCTGATCACGTGATCGTCACCCTCAAGTCGGGCGAAAAGGTTGATTGCTATATCCATCGTGGATGGCATGCAGAAAATTCGGTATTCAAGAAAGAGAATTTTTCGTTCAAAGTTATCAAAACACCCGATGCCAAGGAACCAATCGAATATACGGCCGACGATGTCGTTAGCATTGATTACGTCGAAGTGACCGAAAATCATCCGGACGGTCTTCGTTGGGAATCACATCCACTTGCCAGACCCAATTTTAAGAATCGTTACAATACCATACAGAGGCTGTTCTGCGTGAATAAGGTAGGCAAAAACGCCACAACCTATTGGTGGAAAATATGGGTTTCGTCAGGAATAAACGGTATGAGCAGATCTCTCCAGACTAACTATGGTATTCGCTTCCACAACGATCCCGAAGGAATTGTTTATCCCTACATGCTAGTCAATTCAGTGTTGATGAAGGACAAGTACCCCGGACTGCAGGATTTCTGCAAAAAGTGGTTCAAGGGCCCCGAAGGTAAGGTGCACGATAAGGAGGCCGATGAGAACGACTCCTGGATTCTCGATATGTACGATGCCTATCTGGAGCAAATGGGAGATGCGGCTGCCGATCTGCCCAAACCGATTCCCGATAAGAAAGCAGGCAAAGGGAAAAATTGAGAAATAATTATATTGTCCATTTAGAGTTCCACGATACCGAAATGCCCGATAAGATTCTGGTATCGTGGAACTTTGTTTTGAAATGCTCAGGACCGACACTGTGCCAGAAATCCATTCATGTTGAAGCAGTCTCAAAAAATGACACAAAAGCAGTGTTTGGAGAATATATTTGATAATGAGATTTTTAAAATGTATTGATTATATCTGGTACGTAGGTGAGAAAATCATCGCCCTGACCGATGAATTCAGAAAACAATGGCAAAAACAAAAAGCCAAAGAAGCCTTTTTACGGCGGATAGAACGACAATGGCAGATTATGCCACCGCAATACCGGCAGTCCTCGATGTGACTTAATTCCGACGTGATTCAGAACATCCAACACACGTTGACGCAAGGAATGTGTCTTCCTCAACGACATGTCCCTGAGACATATTTTTGAATATACAAAGAAAACCATTCATCAATAATCAACAGTACTACCGTTTAAAGTGGAATGCTGCCAAACATTATCAGTTAAATAATTATGAACGTTTGGAAATATATCTATATTAAGTTTTACGAATTCCGTCGATGGATGTTAGGTAAGACACTCGGAGAAGATTATGCGGCAATGCTGTTTGTGGCGTTGTTTGATGTGTTAATATATTTTGGAATACTAATACTTATAGACAGATTAACGGATAAGGTATTATCAGTAAAATACGAGCCATTGTTTTTTGCTCTTTATTTATTAGGAATGTTAGCTATTGAACGTCTGCGCAACCGTTCCATGTGCAAAAAAGGCTCCTTTGAGCGTATTATAAAAGAAGTTGAGGAGGAGCCTCAAAAGCTGAAATGGGGTATTCTATCCATCCTATATATGATATTTGTGATCATCTTTTTCGTATTTTGCTGTTACGTTGGAAAATATGGATTATGACTTGCTTTGAAGTAAAATAGGAAAGTAACAGGTATATAAATGCAACTCTATTATTTAAGACTGGACGCTGCCGGACATTATGAACTTACTGAAATGGATTGACTATATATGGTTTGTCGGTGAGTCTTTTCAGAAACAGGAAAACTCTCCGGGAGACGGTAAACACTCCTCATGTGGGGCTGGTATCTCAATGTCGTACTTCCTTTGTGGAGTTTCATCTGTCGGTTAGGGGCCGGTTGGATATTTAATGTGGTGATCCTGGTGGTGCTTTTCGCTGTACCTTTTCTGTTTTGCCGATGGAGATACAATCGAAGTCGAAGCCATACTATATTGTCACAGTTTCATTGCAAACATCCGGGACGAAAGTTGTTGCTCGTTTGGATTATTATCATCAGTGTGGCCTGCATCGAAGGAGTTCTAATGCTGTCTTGGGGTCTATGGACGAACAATTACTTCATGTAAGGTGGATTCAACAATCACCCAATAAACACGATATTTTCCTGATTTTATACTAATAAATAGTGATATAATGTCTATTATCAACAAAATCGAAGTAGCATTACAACAAATCAATGATGCCATTTTTCAAGAGCTATGCAATCAATATTTAGTTCGTCTATACAATTTGCATTCATTAACACCTACAGGGTCTGTTATCGGAAAAGAAAAAACACGAAAAGGGACTCCTGACACTTTCTTTGTGGATGATCAGGGTGGGTATGTTTTTGTGGAGTACACTACTCAACAACAATCAGTAGGATCTCGTTCTTTCTTTTCAAAAATACAAGAAGATATCTCCAAATGTCTTGATCCTCAAAAGACCCAAATTCCTGTCGAACAAATTCATAAAATCATTGTTTGCCATACGGGAAAATTATCGGCTTCTGAAGATAGAGAATTCACCCAATTATGTACTGCTCAAAATAGCTGCTGCCATTTTGAGCAATATGGACTCAGCGAGTTGGCGTATGGTTTAATACAATATCCGGAGCTAATCCAAGAATACTTGGGAATCCATACTAGCTCAGGTCAGCTCATGAAAGTATCGGAATTCCTTACCTATTATGAAAAACCTGAATTAAAATTAGCTACTTCTTTACGCAATCAATTTCTGGGACGTCAAGCCGAACTGATGCAAGGGCTTCAGATGTTGCAGAATGATCCGATTGTCATCATCCATGGAGCATCCGGCACGGGGAAATCACGCTTTGCCCTGGAACTATGCGATAAATTTATCCTATCAAATCCTACATACACCCTCTTCTGTGTAGCAGATAAAGGCGTGACCATATATGAGGATCTCCAAAATCAACTACATAAAGATCAGGATTATTTGTTCTTTATCGATGATGCAAATCGCATGCTTCCCAATGTCAAGTTTATTTTATATCTGCTGCAAGAAAATCGAAAAGGCAAAATAAAGTTGGTGATCACGGTCCGTGATTATGCGATTTCATTGGTCAGTGATTTAGTCAAAGAATTTCATAATCAGCAACTACAGCTGGAACCTTTATCTGACGATGTTATTTCCGATATTTTAAAATCAGATTCCTTTAATATTCAAAACTCGTTTTTCATCGATAAAATTAAGAGAATTGCCAGAGGAAATGCACGAATTGCTGTGATGTGTGCCTCTGTCGCCAATCGGGAACAATCCTTAAGTGCCCTCAATGATGTCTCTCAATTATATGAAATATATTTTAAGGAGGCGTTTGATACCATCAAAAAGATCGACCATGTCAATGCTTTAAAAGTGCTGGGGCTGATTTCTTTTTTCAGGACGATATCCAAAGATCAGACAGATCTCAATCAAAAGATATACACCTATTTCGATATAAATGAAGAGACGTTTTGGAAAACATGCGATAAACTTTATCAGCATGAATTTGTCGATTTATATGACAAGCAGATTGTAAAAATTTCGGATCAGATATTAGCTACATATCTTTTTTATCAAGCATTCTTTGTGTCCGAAGTGCTTGATTTTAAATTGTTAGTCACATATTTTATCGACTTGGACGTCAATTTTTACGATGCGATCAATCCCTTGCTTATCGCTTATGAATATAAAGAGATCAAAAGCAGACTAAGTACTGTAATTACCTCTTTTTGGCCACAATTAATAGCCGAGCGCTCTGCGGATGAAGTCATGAAAGTGATCCGAATCTTTTACTTCTGTTGTGAGATACCCGCTCTTTTATACATAAAGAAATACATAGAAAACCTGCCTCAACCAACTGAGGCCCCATACGGCTCAGCATATAATCTGCAAAATTATAGGAGAGATACGGATATATTGGCTTTATTGGCAAAATTTAGGTATTTGGAACCAGCTGTCGTGAGAGCCTCTTTGGAATTGATGATTTTGTATATTCATAAGGCACCTCATAAGGCGGAATATTTAGCTAATTTGATCAATGAAAAATACTCGTTCAAGAGAACCAGTTATTTATTGAATAATGCTTTGCAACATACATTATTCGATTGCTTAATAGAACACATCAAGAATAATCAAGACGATTTGATCTGCCGTCAATCGTTTTTAGCAATAGTCGGTCATTTTTTGGAAACACATTGTCGTGAAACAGAATTTTTTGGCAATCAATTTAAAATATATCATTTTACTTTATGTCCGCTTGAATCAATTAAATTATTCAGGGATAAGTTGTGGAAGCAATTATGGGGTTTATATCCAACGTATAAAAAGTCCATCTATACTGTATTGTTGTCGCTTCCTTTTCCAGAAACCGACAATGAGAAAGATATTTGGAGGAGCGATGCACCATTTGTCCTATCAGTCATTCTTGAGCATCTTGATTATAGAGACTTTCAAGCGTGTGAAGCAGCATATCATTATTTAAAGATTCTTGATCGTCGACATATCATTCAATATGACCAGAGTTTAAAGCGGAGAGCAACTAATCGATTTTTTAAATTGTATCAGTTCTTTTTACGGGCAGAAAGGGCTGATTGGAGTAAAATGCAAGAGATAAAACAACGAAAATTAAGGAGATATTGCCGCCACTTCGATTTAAATCAATACATCCACTTATTTAATGATTTGACAGCTGTTCGAGAATTCAAAAATAGCAATACTCTCTTTGGGTATGATGTAAGCCTGATCATTGCAGATCTTGTACACCGAGATACTGATTTATTCTTCAAGGTATTGGAGCATGCAATTGTTCATTATTCATTTAACTACCAACCTTATGTCATTTCAGACTCTTATTTTAAAGCATATCCAGATATTTACCAACCTTTTTTTGACTGCTTAACGAGAGTGGGTGAAAATCGATCCGATTGGTTATTTGCTTTTCATGAATGTCTTCCTGAAAATCTGATCAATGAGGATAATTTTGTTCTTCTTTCAAACAATTTTTTCTCTTTATTAGGTAAGGCTACATCTTTATCAGATCTCGTATTTGTTCTGGATAAATACAGCCATTATAGGCCTCAAAAAGAATTATATATACAAACCATTGTTCTTTTAAATGAGCACTATAATGATAATTCATCTTTAATCCCTTATATCGAGCCTCAATTTTTCTATAAAGCGTTTGAATATTGTGAAGGCATATTTGACCAATATTGTAGAGTGTATTACTTGTGTAAAAAGTTACATTCTCATTACGATTCTCCTAATGAGGTATTAAAACAAATTCTATCTTACAAACCGGATGAGATTGTCAATTTTTTCAAAACATCTTATGGAGATGCAAAGTCTATGCAGGACTTTGATAATGAAAACCTATCATTCATTTGGGAATTAGGAAATTATGAAGAAATATTAATTCTCGGTATCGACTATTTCATGCAATTAGAATATGTCTGGGATAGAGCAGAACTCATATCTATTTTATTTACTAATCTGGGGAAGCATCGAGAAAAGGCGTATGATTTTGTCCGTAAAATGATCAATCGACACTATGATAACAAAGACTATATTGATGTAATATTTTTAGTGATAGCCAGTTGTTTGAAAGAATATAAATGTGAGTATATTAAACAATATTTAACACTGAACCCTGATTTTGAGGTTTTTAAAGATATTCACCTGTTCCCCTTGTATAAGGAGTATACGGGAAGCAGAATTCCTTATATTCAACATGAGATTGAAGAATGGGAAAAGATAATCGTAACGGCCAAAGAGTTGTCCCCTGCCTTGAATTATCTGGAGCATATTGATTATCTCGAAACTAAAAAAAAGTGCTGTCAACAAGCCCTTGAAGAAGAAACCAGACGGGAATTTTTGACCGGTTATAATATTTGATCTAATTCAATTATTAATAGATCCTTACAAAATTCATATTGGCTTTTATACATTTCATTATATTTGTATTGAGTGTTATATACAAGACAAAAGCGGACAATATGTAGCCAATGTCAACCTGGTGAAGCGCTCCAAATCATACCCTATCAAGGTACAGTAGACAAATTTTGAAATATAAGTCTTTGAACTTAAGGAAACTGAGAGAACTGGGTTCATAACCCTTTGTTGTATTCAGAAGTTGCTATCTGTTTTGTAGGAGTCTCCTAATCATTGAGGTTATGCAACTCTATACATATGACATAGTTTAATTTCATACAGAACTATAAAATTCAGTCTTATATTGTTGAACCCGTTGTATTTGCCTGATTTTATGAATCAAACAAAAAGTATATTAATTGCGAATCCAGCCATCTATATAAAAACTAAATATGATAAATATATATCCAATCTTTTACAATAAAAAGCAATATTTAGATTTACTACTCCTTGCGGATGAGCAGGAGTCCATGATTGATCGCTATTTGGAACGCGGGGATATGTTTGTTCTGGCCGATAACAATGAGGTGAAAGCTTCATGCGTTATAACAGAAGAAGGTAATGGTATCTACGAAATCAAAAGTATTGCTGTTTATCCGCAGTTCCAGCGTAAGGGGTATGGGAAAAAGTTGATATTCTTTCTTCTGGAACATTATAAAATGCGCTGTCATACCATGCTGGTCGGTACCGGAGACTCTCCTATAACCATATCCTTTTACAAAAGTTGTGGATTTATATATTCACACCGAATACCCAATTTTTTCACAGATAATTATGACCATCCGATTTTTGAAGCGGGGAAACAATTGAAAGATATGATTTACCTTAAAATTAGTACAAGTAGATAATTGCAGTCCTAAAGGGTGTGAGTCTATTTTTGGTAAAGAAAGAAATATTGCAACCACTTTGGTAACGGCCTAAATGACTTTTATCCAATACGCTACCAATATTATCTCCTTTTGCAGGTCTTCTCTTTAGTGTCCAACGTTTCATCAGTGAAGAATTAAAAAGTAGGAGAAGAGCTTGCTTATTGTTGTGTTACAACATGAGTGTATTCCCTGCTTGAGGAAAAGTATGAGATAAGCATGTGTTGTTCCCTAAAATAGGGAAGAGCCTTATTGCGACAGAGAGGGGATGGGATCAGTTTGATTGTTTGTGTGAAAAATAAAAAAGGCGTTCATAAATTTTATGAACGCCTTTTTAGTAAGATTGGCGGAGAGGACGGGTTACGAACCCAGCCTTTCACTTGCTTAAAAATCAGTAACTTCTATTTCAAAATTTGCCTGTCGCACTTCAATGGGGTATGATTTGGAGTGCTTCACCGTGTTGACATTGGTTTCATGCTGTTCGCTTTTGTCTTGTATTTAACACTCGACACAAATACAAGAAAATGATTGAAAATGAATGTAACGGTTTGAAGAATCCAGCATAAAATATAGAATCAATGCTCATAGCGTCGCTATTGACATCCTGACACGAAGGAATTTATCTGTGTGTAGATCAATATGTAAGCAATCATTCCAAAATATGATTTTCAGCATGCCAATACGTTTTAAGTGAAAGAGATTTCCCATTTGCCCCATCTTATCAAAATCGACATATCAATTAGTTCTATTACTGTATATGATGAGTCTGGTGGCATTATTTCTATCTAACCGATAGAATTATATTTATGCAGCATGTATTTATACGGGATCATCTGTCAGAAATATGCGATACGGATACGATCTTTCTACGGCTTCCCGATCTATGTAAGTCTATCTAACTAAATCTTTACATAAAAAACGTTAATCGTTTTCTAATTCCTGCATGTCGCAGCAATGGCTGCATCCAACTGAGGATCGTTTTTGTACATTTTATCTGTAAAAGTATTGCGGACATAGATGCCCAGTTTGACGCCAGAAAGCTCCAGATCTTCCCCAGTTAGGAAGTAGCATCCCCAAGCCGACAAACAACCTATCCATCAATGAGACACCAGAAGTGCATATGGCCGCACGAGATGTCTCTGTTCCTGCGATTTTAGCGATGCCAAGCGTTTTAATGCCATGTCAGTCGGCTCACTTCGCTTCCGTTCACCGGTACGATGAACACCTCGTTGTTGCCATTGATGTCCGAGGAGAAAACAAGCAATTTGCTCTTCGGCGAGACAGAGGGATGATTCTCGTTGCCTCCGCGAGATACAAGTCGCATGGCCGTATCTTCATCAATGCCGACTCGAAATATGTCTCCATCGTATGCAAAGTAGATGATTGTCACATCAGGAGAGAGGAACGGATAATAGGGGAAGCGAAGGGTTTCTGTCTGTGCCCGAAGAGGATTCATCTATATGGAGGCTAATGAGAAGACCAACAGTAAAAACTTGATTTTGTGCATGAATTGCATTTTTATGCCCATCTTGAATATTGACAACTCGTTTTCCTTTCCGATTGTTCGTGTTTTATCCGATTCGAGCGAATTGAGGGGAGGGAAGATGGGGCTATAGGCATCATGTATACACCTGTCGACCATTTGACGCCCTCCGTTTCCTCCGATCGATAGTCTCACTCAACGTAGAGGGATAAAATCGATCTACCATCTGTCGGGCAATCTATAACGGAAACCAGGGTCCCCAATAGAAAAATTCCTTAACCCGAAAAAGATTCGCAGCACTCCGAAAGGTGCTGCGAATCAGAGCAATGAGGTGATTATGGTTTCAGCGTGATGTCTGCATAGCGGTTGCTGATTTCGATCTCGGCACAATGAGCGCTCTTGGGGCCGATGGTTCCTTGGAAAGATTGCACATTTTTGTCTTCTTCTGTTCCGACGGAAATCGGAGTGACTTTGAGGCCCGAGTAGTGTATCTTTCCAAAATGGGTGTACAGTGTGGCCCGTGCCGAAATCTGAGTTGACAACCCGACTGTCACACCGCAGTAAGAGGCCTGAATCCGGATACTCTCCACCTGAGGAGAGCACTTATTGATGCGTACGCCCCCCCCATACATCACGTTGCTCAAATGGCATCGTTTTTCTAGATTGGAAATCTTAACATTGGAGAAAGAGGAACTGCCGGTAATAGCACCCAGATTTTCGACCGTGATATCACTGTATTTGGTCGACAAGTTGAGCTCGTCGATGGACGAGGTGGTCAGAATACAGAAACTAAGGTTTAAGTCTACGGAATTGGCCCGGTTGATTTTAACCTGCCCGTAAGAGCACTCGGCCGTTACCGCGTTGACATTGTCGAGGGTCATATTGCCGAATTTGAGGGAAATGTGATTGTTGCCACCTTGCAGACGATTGGCCGTCAGATTACCATATTGCAGGTTGACTTTGAGGTCGTGCTGGACATCCGTCTTGATGTTTATGTTGCCGAACTTATTGGTCAGATCAAGGTAAACCGATGAGGGAACGAGTACCAGGTAGTCGACCGAGATAGTGCAATTATTACAGTTCTCAAGGGAGGAGCCGAGCGAAGTTCGGGCAGTCACCGTATTCCCGCTCTGATTAAGGCTGACCGTGGCCCGGTCGGCCATTCGCCGGGCCGTTTGCTGATCCAATCCTGTACCGGTAATTTCGATCCGGAAGTCGATCTCTGAACGTTTCCCCGGAGCAATTACTACATCCCCGAACGTATTGTCGATCTTTAGCACACTGGAAGCAGAGACGGGGAAAGTACGTGTAATAACATTCTTGACCTCTACGGCTGATGTTCGGGTTGGGATGGACACCAGCGCTACTCCTGCAGCACAGAGTCCTATGAGAAGTTGTTTTTTCATAACGATGTTTTTAGAGGGTGAAATTTTGGGGAAAGAACGTGAAATTATGATAAGCGCTTATGTCGTGTTATGCGTCGGGTTTTTGTTCCTGAGAGTCGATAGAGGTATGATTGAGCAGAGTGTTCAGCATTTTTTCGATCGTTTGCAGCGATTGATGGTAAGCATTATACCGGCGCACGGTGTAGCTTATCTGTTCCTGCTGGGTCATCAGAGCATATTCTGGGTCGGTGATCTGGGCGCTGGCGACGATACTACGGATCTCTTTGATGATAGCTTCGCGGCTTTGGGGATCGAGTTTCACCAATTGGCCCTCGATCTGATGGGCTTGCTTCTGGAGGCGTATATCGCAGTAATGAGTTATTTGTTCTACTTCGTTCAGGGATTCTTGTTGAGGCGAGGAGGGTAAAGCAAAGTGAAAAACCAAGGCTATAGCAATCACGGCGGCCATAGCAACCATCATGGTACGGAACGTTCTCCGTTGCCAATTTTTTTGTTCCGATTCATACAACTTTTCGACGAATCGTTCCAAATGGCCCTCGGGAGGCAATTGGTCATCGAAAGCGTCCCGGTGGGTGCGAATTTTATCTTCCAGATAGGTTTTCATGGTTTATGCGGTTCTTTTTTCTTGGATTATTTGAATGAGTTTTTTGCGTGCCCGGACATATTGCGAACGGACACTTGAAGCCGAGATGTTCAGTTGCCGAGCAATTTCCTCATATTTGAGGCCCTCGATCAGGTGTAACGAGAGTATAATCCGGTATCCTTCGGGCAATTCTCGGATACCCTGGCGTATCATTTCTACTGTAATTTCTGTTTGTTCTTTTTCTGCCGGCTCAATCTCGTCCGGGAGAGTACTGTCATGACGTTCGGTGAACTCTTCAAAGTGCATGTTGCGTTTGCGGAAAATGTCAATCGAATGGTTGATGGCAATCCGCCGCAACATCCGTTCCATAGCCTTCTCGTTTTCTTGCAACAGATGAGGTCGGGTAAACACTTTCAGAAAGGTCTCCTGCATCACCTCTTCCGCTTCCATACTATTGCCTACAATCCGCAAACTGCTATTATAAACGCATTTGCAAAACAGGTTATAGAATTGCAACTGGGCTTTTTTATCCTGACGGAGGCAGGCAGCGACTATGCATGTGTAATTTTCCATTCCGGTGCGTTTCTAACCTGATAACGAAAGGTACGACGATTTGCTGCATCCTCATGAGGAATATTTCGGAAAACCTTGTCGAAAATTTTGGAAGCAGATCACATCAAATAGGTGTAAATCCAATCAATTCAGATTATTCTTAATGGCTAATTAACTTGTCATCGTAGTGTAACACCATAAAATGTCCATCATCTCTGACATAAATATAATCAATCCCATATGTCTCTTAAAATTTATATCCCATTGACGCTTATTATGGCAAGTCATGATCAGGTACTTTGTTTATGACAGAGGGACAATCCCTTCCTGAAAGCGTTTGCTGTTGAATTGAATGCTCCCCATTGCGAGTTTACACCTTTTATTGGGGATTAGGAAAGACAGAATCTCATCTGTTTTGTTTTTCTATATTAAAATGGTGAAGTAGAAAAGGACCAAGACTTCACGTGTATAAATGTAAAGTCTTGGTCCTCAAATTGATTTTTTTATTCGTGCCTTTTTAGAAAAAAAGTAGTATTAGAAGTCATCCTCTAAAATGGGGCCCTTTTGCAAAAAGGAATACTATTGGCTCCATATTCTTGTACTTCCTCAAACGAATCCTCAATAAGGGCCTTATTCTTTTGCCGAATGATCTTTTATTAGGTCTAAAATTTTCTATATCTACCGGAGGACCCGATTATTAGACCTGTATTTAGAGCATATCATCAGATTCAATACGAAAAAATCATGTAATTATAATCTTGTTCTGCTTGTTTGTATAGCTCCATGCCAGGGATATCATCACACATTGTATTTAATTTATTCCTTAATCCAAACATCCGTTGTTTTGCTGTATCAACTAATTGATCGAAAGAAGTAACAAATGTATGTTCTTGTTTATGATCTCCTATGGTTGCGTTTTTTTGCAATCCTATTACAACACAAATCGTAATGTGGTAAAAAATAGGAATCTTACCATTTCGTTTTGACGATCCCGTTGAAAGGGAACAGAATTCTAAATGTGCTTCTCATAACTCAAAATTTCATGTTGCAAAATTAGGTTAACAATATCATTCTGAGTGTTATAAGGCATAGACAATACGCGATAATACGACGACAATTCCAGACAAATTGCACCCCGCTTCACATCTGCCTCTTGGGAATACGATTTGGAGTACAAACTTTGTCTTGTTTGGGTTTTCCAGTCTTCGGGTGGTGAGATACAAAAAGAAAAATCCTTCAAGTTCATAGACTTGAAGGATTTGGTTTCGGATTGACTTATTTTGTCTGCTCCTTTGGCGGAGAGGACGGGATTCGAACCCGTGGTACCGGTTACCCAGTACGTCAGTTTAGCAAACTGGTGGTTTCAGCCACTCACCCACCTCTCCGGGCCTTATTGACTGATTGTGGAGGTATATCCCTCCAACCGGGCTACAAAGCTAAGCTATTTTTGGATAAATCCAAAAAAATGAAGCTAAAATATGAAACGAGAACTAATCTCTTTGTAGTTGTGAACTCGCTCAACAACATCTGCAAAGATGTCGGCAACCGAAAGAACTGTAAATTTAGACAGATCTTCGTCCTGCTTCAACGGAATGGTGTCTGTAACGATCACCTCCTGCAATGCACTCTTGTTGATGCGGTCGTATGCAGGGCCTGACAGCAATGGGTGTGTGACAGCAGCACGAACACTGCGAGCTCCGCGTTCCATGAACATATCGGCAGCTTTGGTGATAGTTCCTGCGGTATCGATCATATCGTCCACAATGATAATGTTGCGATCTACAACATCACCAATAGCTGTCATTTTACCGACAACGTTTGGCCGTTCACGCTGTTTGTGGCTGATGATCATCGGAGCATTGAGATGCTGTGAATAGGCATTTGCACGTTTTGCACCACCCATGTCAGGAGCGGCAATCGAAAGGTTTTCGATGTTCAAGCTCTGCATGTAAGGAACAAAGATGCTGCTTGCATATAGGTGATCGACAGGAATATCGAAGAAGCCTTGGATCTGATCGGCATGCAGGTCCATGGTCATGATTCGGTCAACGCCGGCAGCACGCAACAGGTTGGCTACCATTTTTGCGCCAATTGAGACACGGGGACGGTCTTTACGGTCCTGACGTGCCCATCCGAAATATGGCATTACAGCGATTACACGGTGTGCTGAAGCACGGTGCGCTGCATCGATCATCAGCAGCAACTCCATGAGATTGTCTGCGGGTGGAAAGGTCGATTGGATGATGAATACGGTGCATCCGCGGATGCTTTCGTTATAAGCGGGCTGAAACTCGCCATCGCGAACTCCAGAACAGTCGAATCTCCCAATTCCGTGCCGAAACTTTTGGCTATTTTTTCGGCCAGATAGCGCGATTGGCGGCAGGCAAAAAATTTGAGTTTGTGAATCGCCATGATGGGTATGTTTTGCGTTATGCTTTAGCGTTACAAAGGTAGTTTTTTTCAGCTAATTGAGGATTGGAAAACGGAACTTTTTTCATAGAGTACCCATTTTCAATGTCCAAAGGGGGCTTATGTCCGTTATTTCACGATCTCTTGGGTGGCTGCTGTCAGGCAATTGCCAATAAAATCAAGAATCGCCTCTCGTCCCTGCCGTTTTTCGGATGAGGTGCGGAACATGGGGGGAAGCTCTTCCCAACTTTGCAGCAGGGTGCGGCGGTATCGGGCTATATTCGATTCTGCTTGATTGGAAGAGAGCTTGTCGCATTTGGTGAAAACAATGCCGAAAGGAATGCCGTGTTCGCCCAGCAGATTGATGAAATCCAGATCGATTTTTTGAGGCTCGAGCCGAGAGTCAACCAATACGAAAAGGAAGTGCATCTGTTTACGTTCGAGCACGTAGTCGAGAATCAGTTTTGAGAACTCGAGGCGTTCACTTTTCGATACCCGCGCATAACCGTAACCTGGCAGATCGACCAAATACCAATTGCCATTAATTAGAAAATGGTTGATCAGTTTGGTTTTGCCGGGAGTAGAGGAGACCTTCGCCAGCGAAGGAGAATCGGTCAGCATATTGATCAAGGAGGACTTGCCGACATTCGAACGGCCAATGAAGGCAAATTCGTGCCGATTATCGGCAGGACATTGCGAGAGCTTTTGGCTGCTGCAACGAAAAGTTGCGGAGGTAATATTCATGTCGGAAAGTTTTAATCAGTTTTCAAATGCTGAGTGGTGTTGCAAAGATAACCTTTTTATGCAGATCAATATATAGTTGCGTGGTGCGTACCGGATAAGATAGATGTGCTCACACGCGCTTGCTCCTCTGTTCATGTGCGATGGTGTCAAATTTTGCAGCATCCATATAATAAAAAGTTGCCTGGACGTATGGTTTGAAAAGGAGGGGGGCGGCTGGCTCAAAAGCAAAAAGCAGCGAAACGTTTTGGCTCTATACTATATTAAAGAAAGAGGATCGAGAACATGCCAAATAAAATTCTATCTTTGTGAATCGGAGCGGCGGCTCTTTTGGCGCTTAGCTCTATGAACAAACAGAGTAATCAGAAATAATCAATTAAAAATTGGAATATGGCAACTGTTGAAACCGTTTATTTGGGTGGACTCCGGACTGAAGCTACCCATATGCAGTCTGGTACTAAAATCGTTACCGATGCTCCTGTGGATAACCACGGCAAAGGCGAATCGTTCTCTCCGACCGATCTCGTGGCTACTGCTTTGGGGAATTGCATGATGACGTTGATGGGCATTGCAGGTAATACTCACAATATTGACATTGTTGGAACTCGTATGAGTATTTCCAAAGTGATGGCTGCAGATCCGCGTCGTATCGGTGAGATTAAAATCGATGTGCACTTCCCTAAAAATTATGAGCCCAAACAGCGGAAAATTCTTGAAAATGCAGCTTTGACCTGCCCTGTTTCCAAAACATTGGGCGCCGATTGCAAACAGACCATCAACTTTATTTATGCCGAGTAGTCGCTCTCGGGAAACCGCAATTTTGTAACTCTGTTCAAAATCATGATTGAAACAAAAGTATCTAAAGGCATTATTAGCACCTATTTTGAAAAGCTGGAGAAGAACCTGAATCTCGATGTAGCTATTGTCGGTGGAGGCCCTTCGGGTATTGTCGCTGCCTACTATTTGGCAAAAGCTGGGTTGAAAGTGGCTCAGTTTGACCGTAAGCTGTCACCCGGCGGCGGTATGTGGGGTGGTGCGATGATGTTTAACCAGATCGTAATCCAGCAAGAGGCGATCGATATTGTCAAAGAGTTCGGAATCAATTATGCACCCTGTGATGAGGGACTCTATGTGATGGATTCCGTGGAGAGTACGTCTGCGCTGTTGTATCGTGCCGTGCACGAAGGTGCAACGATTTTCAACTGCTATTCAGTTGAGGATGTGATCTTCAAAAACAATGTCGTAAGCGGTGTTGTGGTCAACTGGACTCCGGTTTTGCGTGAAGGATTGCATGTCGATCCACTGAATATCTTGGCGAAAGTGGTCGTCGATGGTACTGGTCACGATAGCGAAATTGCCGCTACTGTAGCTCGCAAAAATGGTATTCAATTGGCTACTGAGACCGGCGGTGTAATCGGTGAACGTTCGTTGGATGTAGCTGCTGGTGAGGATGAAGTGGTCAAAGGAACCAAAGAGATCTATCCCGGTCTGTATGTTTGTGGTATGGCTGCTTCTGCCGTTTCGGGTACACCTCGTATGGGACCGATTTTCGGTGGCATGTTGATGTCGGGTAAGAAGGTTGCCGACGAAATCATTGCCAAACTCAAAAAGTAACCTTTTGTGATTTTGTTTTTGGGTATATGGAACGTTTCCTATTATGGAAGCAAGTATGTCGTGAGGAATAATAAGGATTACGAATAGGTTGTTCTTTTCTGTTCGAGGCACGAAAAGTTCCGTATCAGATCTAAGTTAATAAAAGTGGGAGTACATCAAGTGTACTCCCACTTTTTTATTGTCTCGAGTCAATTTCCTGATCGATGTTTGATGCTATGCTACAAAGAATTTTATGTCTGATAGCAATTCTTAAGATTCGATGTGTAGGGAAGAGAAACGGATGGCTGAAGATGCATTCAAACAATTTGCTAAGATGGAACTGGTAAAGGTATGTGAGCCTCTTTATATTTTTATTATCAATATCGAGGTCCCTCTTGAGGGCATATATCTGTTCCCTTAGTGGAAGCGAGTTTTTGATAGGTCAACAAAAAAGAAGAGGCATTCCTTTCGGAACGCCTCTTCGGAGTATTGTTTCGCAAAATCTTAGGTAAACCCTAATTATTTGATTTTGCTGGTGTACTCGATCAGCTCGAGAACTTTGTTAGAGTAACCCCACTCGTTGTCGTACCAAGAAACAACTTTTACGAAACGAGGAGAGAGCTGGATACCAGCTTTTGCGTCGAAGATAGAGGTGCGAGGATCGCCCAGGAAGTCTGAAGAAACAACTGCATCCTCAGTGTAACCCAGGATACCTTTCAGTTCGCCTTCAGAAGCCTCTTTCATTGCAGCGCAAATCTCATCGTAGGTAACGTCTTTAGCCAGGGTGCAGGTCAAGTCAACTACTGATACGTCCAGGGTAGGAACACGCAGTGACATACCGGTCAATTTACCGTTCAGTGAAGGGATAACTTTACCTACAGCTTTAGCAGCACCGGTTGAAGATGGGATGATGTTGCCAGAAGCAGCACGGCCACCACGCCAGTCTTTCATAGAAGGACCGTCAACAGTTTTCTGAGTAGCGGTGGTTGAGTGTACGGTGGTCATCAAACCTTCTACCATACCGAATTTGTCGTTCAGAACTTTGGCGATAGGAGCCAAGCAGTTGGTGGTGCAAGATGCATTCGAAATGATTGACTGACCAGCGTAAGTGGTGTGGTTAACACCCATTACGAACATTGGGGTGTCGTCTTTCGAAGGTGCAGACATTACAACACGTTTTGCACCAGCTTTCAAGTGAGCCTCAGCCTTCTCTTTGGTCAGGAACAGACCGGTTGACTCTACTACGTATTCAGCACCAACTTCGTCCCATTTCAAGTTTGCAGGATCTTTCTCAGCGGTTACGCGGATTGAGTGACCGTTGACAACCAGGTTGCCGTCTTTTACTTCGATAGAACCTTTGAACTGACCGTGCATGGTGTCATAACGCAGCATGTAAGCCATGTAGTCAACGCTGATCAAGTCGTTGATGCCGACGATCTCTACATCGTTCTTGTCCATTGCGGCACGGAACACCAAACGTCCGATACGGCCGAAACCGTTGATACCGATTTTAATCTTTGACATAACTGTTTAATATTAAGGTTGTTTAACTGTTCTTTCAACACTTCGTCTGCAAAAGTACATAAAAATCGAAAACCCTGCAAAAAAAGGATATTAAATTTTTTTATTAAAGTCTTGTCTTTCACTCATGCAGCTGGTCCAACCGACGTTAATTCTTCGTGGCGGTAAGGTCAAGACCACTGCAGGCTTTGGCCCGTTTTGCCATGGAAGAGGCGAAGACAAATTCGTTGAGTTCGCGATTGTCGGCATGCAAAATTTCGTGTTTGGTTCCTTCCCACCATTTTTCGCCTTTATAAATAAAAATGACGTGCTCTCCGATTTCCAGCACGGAGTTCATGTCGTGGGTGTTGATGATGGTGGTGATGTTGTACTCTTCGGTGATCTCCTTGATCAGGTTGTCGATCACAACCGAAGTCATCGGGTCGAGACCGGAGTTCGGTTCATCACAGAAGAGGTATTTCGGATTCATGACTATGGCACGGGCAATGGCTACACGTTTGATCATACCTCCACTCAGTTCGGCGGGATAGAGATGATTCACATCCCGCAGGTTCACCCGCTGCAGACAGAAGTTGACCCGGTCAGCCTTTTCTGAAGCGCTTTGATCGGTGAAAAGATCCAACGGCAGACGTACATTTTCTTCGACTGTCGATGAGTCGAGCAAGGCTCCTCCCTGAAAGATCATGCCGATCTGCTGACGAATGGCCTTGCGCTCTTTGAAAGAGAGTGTGGTATAACAAACGTCGTCATAGAAAATCTTGCCGCTGTCGATTGTGTGCAGTCCGACCAACGACTTAAGCAATACCGTTTTCCCCGATCCGCTCTGTCCGATGATCAGATTTGTCTTGCCGGTTTCGAAGGTGGCCGAAATATCTTTCAGCACGGTGCGTCCTTCGAATGATTTAATGATATGTTCAGCTCGGATCATCTTAAGTTAACATGATTTGGGTGAGGATCAGGTTGAAGATCAGAATGACGATACTGCTTACAACCACTGCTTTGGTACTGGCACGTCCTACCTCCAGCGAATTACCGTTGGCATAATAGCCGAAAAAGCCCGATATGGAGGTGATGATGAAGGCAAATACCGATGATTTGACCAGTGAATAGGTGATGTAGAATGGTTTGAAGTCGTAGCGGATACCGGTGAGGTAGGCCTCCGGGTTGACCGCTCCGGTCAGTACCGAAATCAAATAACCGCCGGCAATTCCGATCCCCATACTCATAATTGTCAAGAAAGGGAAAAAGAGCACGGTGGCAATGATTTTGGGCAGTATCAGGTAACTCGAAGAGTTGACACCCATGATTTCCAGGGCATCGATCTGCTCGGTAATGCGCATGGTGCCGATCTCGGAGGCGATGTTCGATCCTACCTTGCCGGCCAGAATCAGGGCGACGACTGTTGAGGAGAACTCCAGCAACATCGATTCACGAGTCGCGTATCCGATCAGGTATTGCGGAATGAAGGGCGATTCGAGGTTGAGGGCCATCTGGATGGCGATGACTGCACCCATGAAAACCGAGATGATGGCTACAATGCCGATTGAGTTGAGGCCAAGGCTTGCCATCTCGACCATAACGCGCTTGCGATAGATCGAGAACTTCTCCGGACGGGAGAAGGTCTTGCTCATCAACATGAAGTAGCGTCCGATCAGTTCGAAAAAGTTTTTCATCCGCCTATTGTCTTATGTTTCTGTAGGAGCGTTCAATTATCGTTCCCTTTTTTACTTGTGTGTGCCCGAAGCAACATATAAGTCTCATTATGCTTTGCATTCTGCATATTGACCGAGCCGTGATCCGTTTGTTCTTCTTGGCTGCAGTAACTTCAATCTTCACAAGCTCTGTTTTGCATATGGAGAGAAGTCCTCTCCTTATGTATGTAATATGTATGTAATATTCCACCGAATCAACCTCGCATGCAGCTTGCACTCGGATGGATGTTGTTGCAACCGTCTCTCCGTGGCTACACATATAGTCCTGGTCAGCATCCCTGAGCTCTGTTGAGGTCCTGATTAGCTTGTCGGAGCGTTACCCTTGCTTCTGTTCCCCTTTGTAACGTAAACGCTGGATTAATTTATATGTTTTATCCCGGGATCTGTTGTATATGCCGTAGCCTGTCGCGCGTATGTCGCTCAGAGTGTAACCCCAAAAATTATTTGCTCTCCTTGATCTCTTCGTAATCTACATAGTCGCCGACTTCGCCACTGACCCGTTTCTCTGTTACGCGAGTCTGTTCAACTGTGATTTTCCCTTCGGGTTTGGGCTGCGAGTCGTTGCGAGTCTGGCTGCCACTGCTCCAGGTATAAGTCCGGAAAAAAGGATTGCCTCCCTGTTCGAACTCCTTTTGTTTGCGCATGATCCAACGACGCAAAAGCACTCGCCCAATCAATCCCGCTACATAGAAACCAATGATCAGGAAAAGAATGAAACTCAATATGCCGTCCATAATTTTGTCTTGTGTAAACGCCCTTCTGTCGGGTGTAAACTCGGTCGGGAAGGGCGTGTTGTAGGTGTTTGAATTGCCCTGTTTTGAAACTTCTTCCCTAAATTGCAAAGGTAAGGGTTTTCCGCTAAAACGCAACGTGCGCTCCCGCTTTCACCCCCTCCGATACGAAAGGTTGCGAAGTTTTGCCTATTATTTTGTATTCAACGGGATAAACCCTATATTTGTTATTCGTTTCTAAATTTATCTAAGCCATGGAATTGACCAAGTTGACCGCTATATCCCCGATCGACGGCCGCTATCGTGACAAATGCGAGGCTCTGGCCGGTTATTTTTCTGAATATGCTTTGATTCGTTACCGTGTGCTGGTGGAGGTGGAATATTTCATCGCTCTGTGCGAACTGCCTTTGCCCCAGCTCAAAGATGTAGATAAAACGGCATTGGAGGCATTGCGTGATGTCTATCGCCAGTTTACAGAGGCCGATGCCCTTCGCGTGAAGGAGATCGAACGAACAACGAACCATGATGTCAAAGCGGTCGAATATCTGCTTAAGGAGAAGATGGACAAGCTCGGCTTGCATCCATATAAAGAGTTTATCCATTTTGGCTTGACCTCGCAGGATATCAACAATACATCGATCCCATATAGTTTGAAAGAGGCTCTTGCCGAGGTGTACAACCCGATGCTCGATGAATTGATTGCCAAACTTCAATCGTTGGCTGAAGAGTGGCGTGAGATTCCGTTGTTGGCCCATACTCATGGTCAGCCTGCCTCTCCCACTCGCTTGGGCAAGGAGATCGAAGTTTTTGTCGATCGTCTTACTAAACAGGTCGCGATGTTGCGTACCCTCAAAGCTCCGGCAAAATTTGGCGGTGCAACCGGTAATTTCAATGCCCATTCGGTGGCCTATCCGCAGGTAGATTGGATCAGCTTTGCCAATCGCTTTGTAAATGAGGTGTTGGGGCTGGATCGTTCTCAAGTAACGACCCAAATCGAACATTACGATAACCTTGCAGCTATTTTCGATAATTTGCGTCGTATCAACACGATTCTGATCGACTTGTGTCGGGATATTTGGTCGTATGTTTCGATGGAGTATTTCAAACAGAAGATCAAGGCTGGCGAGGTCGGTTCATCAGCGATGCCGCACAAAGTCAATCCGATTGACTTTGAAAATGCAGAAGGCAACCTCGGAATCGCTAATGCTATTCTGGGCCATCTTTCAGCAAAATTGCCGATTTCACGTCTGCAACGCGACCTGACCGATTCGACCGTATTGCGTAATGTCGGAGTGCCGATGGCTCATACGATCGTATCGTTCCAGTCTATCCTCAAGGGATTGAACAAACTGATCGTTAATCAGGAAAAAATCCTCGGAGATTTGGAACACAACTGGGCAGTTGTAGCTGAAGGTATTCAGACCATTTTGCGTCGAGAGAGCTATCCAAATCCTTATGAGGCGCTCAAAGCCCTGACCCGTACCAATAAGGCAATTACCCATGAAGATATTGCTCTGTTTATTGATGGGTTGGATGTATCGGAATCTGTAAAAGAGGAGTTGCGCCGTCTTTCACCTCAGACCTACACGGGTATTTGTACCTATTAATAAATAAGTCCATTAGTCACAGCACAGGGACGGCAAAATAATTTTTGCCGTCCCTGTGTTTTATATAGGTGTGGCATGACTCAATTATAAGTGCGATAGATATAACTGTCGTTCTTTGAAAAGAGGTGAAATAGCCGTGTGAGGTGTTATTGATGTGTGATCGTTCATTTTGGAACGGAATGTGTAGAGAGGCTTAATGGTGCCGATTGTAGCAATAGAACCCTGATCGATCGTTTGTCAACGTGATAGATGGCGGCCAATAGGATGATGGATGGGATGTTGAAAAAATGCGGCTCAGTTGTTCCGTGAATCCCTTTCGGTGAAAAGGACTGACCATACTATAAAAAAGTGAGTCCATAGCGTGATTTGTCGAAATTATATGTATATTGCTTTCGGAATCATACCGGTCGGATGAGAGTCATCCATGTTTAAAGAAGGGCTGATGTAAACGTTATATTTATAATAAGGTAAACTGAAATCCGAACGAGTCGATTGTTGAATTGAAGCTGATGATTCATTGTAATCAGTATATAGTAACAAGTTTATTGTCGCATAATTAAAAAAAAGAAAAAGATGAAAAAGTACAAATGTGAAGTTTGTGGATATGTATATGATCCTGAAGTAGGTGATCCTGATAACGGTATTGCACCCGGTACACCATTTGAAGAGCTGCCCGAAGATTGGGTTTGCCCGCTTTGCCAAGAAGGTAAAGAGGTGTTTGAAGCGATTTAAGCAGGACGTTTATAAATCTTCTTTTGGGGCATACTCCTATTGGGAATATGCCCCTTACTGTTCTTTTTAAAACCGAATTTTAGGTTATTATCACTTTTTTTACAAGAAAATGTTGAAAGGGTGTTTAAAGATAAAATTAGGCAGGGATTTTGTTATATAACCTGGTCGAAAGGACTTGTTATAAGAACTTTCAATGTATTTATCCAATACTCTAATTTTATATTTAAATGCTATGAAAAATTTACTTCTTTTGATGGCTACTAGCCTGTTCGGTTTGTCTGTATCTGCACAAACTGTTACCATTGTTGTTCCAGATGCTGATTATGTCGCTCGCCGTATTGAGCGTGTTCAGGCTCGTGCTGCACGGAATGCTGCCGATATTAAAATGATGGATTCGGTAGTGATGTCCAAAGGGTTCGTGTTCACTCCCGATCAGTTCCAGCAGATGCCTGCCGGTATGCCGCACATGATCTACAACCCGAATTTCAAATTGACTATTAAACCATCGTATGTGGATGTAGATCTGCCTTACATTCAGAATAACGAAGGTTTGGCACCTGTTATGACCACCTTGAACGCTATTATGCCGCAGGTAAGCCAGTATTCGGCTGTACAAACCAAGGATGGATGGACAGTTACGTTTAAAACCAATGCCATGACCGAATATAACTACACCTTCACTCTGACGATTACCTCGATTACGCAGGAGGGTGTGCTGACTATCGAAACAGATCAGTTCAATCCGGTTACTTACCAGGGTACCATTAGTAAACTGTACTAACACAATTTCTGAGAATGAAAAGAGATGGATGGTTCTTGTCTGTGGTGATGTTGTTGGCTGGTACAGCACTTTTTGCCCAGCAGCCAGCAATGTCCCCTGCGACTACAAATATCTCTACCACAAGCTCGCGCCGCCAGGCGCAGCCG
>ERZ791624.603-NODE-603-length-23409-cov-2.299520_pt1 | contig 23409 bp, 23 predicted proteins | sample MGYA00510058_ERZ791624 | MGnify/ENA primary metagenome ERZ791624 (study PRJEB30046, sample SAMN00715158) | human gut metagenome | study: EMG produced TPA metagenomics assembly of the A metagenome-wide association study of gut microbiota in type 2...
CGCCTGCCGCCGGTCTCGAACGAAACGATCAACCTCCTCAAGGATACGTCCCTGGTCTACATCCTGGCCATGAACGACATCCTGCGCATTACGCGCTCCATCGTACAGCGCGACTTCGACACGACGGCCTTCCTGGTCGCTGCCGTCTTCTACCTGTTCTTTACCTTTATCCTGACCAAGGTCTTTGGTTATCTGGAAAAACGCTATGCCGTTTACGATGAATAAGGAGGATTATCATGAGTTTTATTGAAATGGACCATATCCGCAAGAGCTTCGGCAGTCTCGAAGTCTTGAAAGACGTCACCCTCCACGTTGAAACGGGGGAAGTCATTTCCATCATCGGCCCGTCGGGCAGCGGCAAGAGTACCATCGTCAACTGGTTGATGAAAGAGCACCCAGAGTTGAAGTTGGCTTTCTCTATCAGCTGCACCTCTCGTGCTCCTCGCGGTACAGAACAGAATGGTGTAGAGTATTTCTTCCTCTCTCCAGAGGAATTCAAGGCTAAGATTAAGGCTGACGAGTTCCTGGAGTATGAGGAGGTTTACCAGGACAGATTCTACGGCACCCTGAAGTCACAGGTAGAAAACCAGCTTGCCAAGGGCGAGTCGGTGATTTTCGATGTTGATGTGAAGGGTGGTGTAAACATCAAGAAGTTTTATGGCGAGCGTGCCTTGAGCATCTTTGTCCAGCCACCTTCGGTAGAGGAATTACGCCGTCGTCTGGTAGGCAGAAATACTGATGCGCCTGAGGTTATCGAGCAGCGCCTTGCCAAGGCAAGCTATGAGCTGACCTTTGCCCCTCAGTTTGACCACGTGGTTGTAAACGATGACTTGGAGAAGGCTCAGCAGGAGGTTTATCAGCTCGTCAAGGCCTTCCTAGACGCAGAGTAAGAAATGAAGAAGGTAGGAATCTTTGGCGGTAGCTTCAATCCCATCCATACGGGCCATATCGCATTGGCGAAAAGTCTTTGCGAGAAGGCCTGCCTGGATGAGGTGTGGTTCATGGTTTCGCCCATGAACCCATTCAAGAAGACCGCTACCGACTTGCTCGACGACCAACTGCGCCTGGAAATGGTAGAGAAAGCGCTGGAGCACGAGCCATTACTGAAGGCATGCGACTATGAGTTCCGCCTGCCTAAGCCATCTTATACCTGGCACACGCTGCAAGCCATCAGCAAGGATTACCCGGAAAACGAGTTCACCCTGCTGATTGGTGGCGACAACTGGGCTGCTTTCGACAAGTGGTACCACCACGACGACATCCTAGCCCACTATCCCATCGTGGTTTATCCGCGTCAGGGAGCCAGCATTGGCAATGTGCCTGAAGGCGTTACCATCGTAGAAACTCCACTGCTCAACATCAGCAGCACGGAAATCAGAAAGCGTATCAAAGAGGAGGAAAGCATCAGGGGAATGGTGCCGGAATGCATCGAGCAACTGGCTGTCAGAAACTACAGGCAGCTCTAAGCATCCCTCTCTCCGAAACCGCTTTAAATCATATTTAAACAACAAACAGCAAAAAATGAGTTGGAAAGAAATCATTAAGAAGTGTCTGAACGTGGCTTCTGCGCCGATTCGCAGAAATGCCAACTTCTTTGTGTTCATGTACCTGCTGGGCATGATCAGTTCTATCGTGACTACACCTGCCAAGGGGACTTTATACGACAACCTGTTCCTGGAACTCTTTGTCGACCTCTATGTGGTGTGTGCCGTTGTCGCCATCTTCCCCAAGAAGGTGCGCTGGGGTCTGCGTGCCGTACTATACCTTATATTATATAGTACAGCTGCCGCCGACACCTATTGCTACGTGAATTTCGGCTCTACGCTCAACCCTTCTATGCTGATGCTGGTGGGCGAGACCAACAGTTCGGAGGCTAGCAGTTTCCTCTCAGCCCTCATCTCTGCCGAGGTTCTCTTCAGTAGTGTGGGCTGGATCCTGCTTCTGGCTCTCATCCAGATTCTCATCGCCATCTTCCGCAAGCAACTCATCAAGCTATACGTTTTCATCATTACCGTTCTGGAGTTGGCTTCAGTCAAAAAACGGCTAATGGCTATCCCCCGCATGACTGCAGCCATGCCTGCCAGCTTCGGAATCCTATGCCTCATCATCCTCATCGCAGGATGCTGCACCTCCTGGCACAACAAGATGGCTTACCATAAACTCATGAATGGTAGAACGATAGGCGAAGTAGAGCATATCCTGACAGAGAAGGATCATGCTGTACTCTATCTGCCAATCTACCGACTCCAATTCAGTATCTATGCCAACCAGCTGGCTGCGCATCAGATTACCCAACTCATTCATGCTGCCCACGAGGTAAAGGTTGACAGCTGCAGCTACCGTTCGCCAAACATCGTACTGATTATCGGCGAAAGCTTCGGCCGCCATCATTCCCAGCAGTACGGCTATTTTATGGATACCACTCCACAGCAGGTAGCCTTGGAGAAATCGCGCAAGCTCACCAAGTTTACCGATGTGGTAACCTGCTGGAACCTGACCAGTTTCGTTTTCAAGAACATGCTCTCTACCCATGTGGTAGGCGAGAAAGGCGAATGGTGCGACTATCCGCTCTTCCCTGAAGTGTTCCGCAAGGCAGGCTATAACGTAACCTTCATCACCAACGAATTCCTGCCACAGGCAAAGGAGGCGGTTTACGACTTCAGCGGCGGTTTCTTCCTGAACAACCCGGAACTGAGCAAACTCCAGTTTGACCATCGCAACACCCAGCTCCACGATCTGGACGACGGACTGCTGAAGGATTATGATGACAGTCTGAAGAACTTCCAGAAGGAGCACAACCTCACCATCTTCCACCTGATGGGCCAGCATGTAAACTATAAGCAGCGCTACCGCACAAAGCAAGCCCGCTTCTGGGCAAGCAGTTATGAAGACAAGCGCCCTGAACTGACCAATGCCCAGCGCAAGATGCTGAGTCATTACGATAACGCCACCCTCTACAACGACTCTATCGTAGCCCAGATTGTGAAGCGGTTCCAGAAGCAGGATGCCATCGTCATCTACGTGCCCGACCATGGCGAGGAATGCTACGAAGAGAACCGTGGCTTCATCTGCCGTAACCACTCTGCAGAAATCGACTGGCCGCTGGCTCACTATGAGTTTGAAATTCCGTTCTGGATATACTGTTCGCCAAAATATATCAGGAACCACCGCGATATCTACCGTCAGATACGCAAGGCTAAGGACAAGCGCTTCATGACCGATGCCCTGCCTCATCTCCTGCTGTATCTGGCTGGCATTGAGACACCTACCTACCAGGAGGAATATAACATCCTGAGTCCGAAATATGACGAGATGCGACCACGTATCCTCAAAAACTCTGCCGATTACGACAAACTTCGTGATGCGCATCTGGAAAAGGTAAAAAAGGAAGAAAGTAAAAAGGTAAAAAAGAAGAAAGGAGATAAGAAATGAGACAATCGATATTAACAAGAAAAGCATGCAATGCCCTGAGAGGACTCGCCATCATCGGCATCTTCATGCATAACTACTGCCATTGGCTGGGACCTATTGTCAAGGAGAACGAATATCAGTACTTTCAACATAATGTTGACTGGCTGAACCAGGTAATGGCCAGCATGGACCTCAACCTGCCTGTACACCTGCTCTCGTTCTTCGGTCATTATGGTGTGCCCGTATTCCTCTTCCTGAGTGCTTACGGACTGGTGATGAAATACGAGGCTAAACCTCATCTCTCTACCGAACAGCAGACCAGAATGTACAGCATCTCGGGCAAGAAGCTTACAGGAAGCATCAACTGGCGCGAACCGCTCCACTTTATCCGCTATCACTATCTGAAACTCTTCAAGATGATGATAGTAGGTTTCGTGGCATTCACGATGCTCGACCTTATCACGCCTGGCTCTCACCACTATGCAGCACTCGACATCGTTGCGATGATGGGCATGTTCAACAATGTATTGCCAAATCCGGATAACACCATCTGGCCGGGTCCGTACTGGTTCTTCGGTCTGATGCTACAACTTTACATCGTCTATCGTCTGTTGCTCTATCGCCGCCATTGGGGATGGACCGTAGGATTGATGGCCATCTGCATCGGCATCCAGCTCATCCTAGGTTTTGACAATCCAGAGAGTGAAGTGATGAACCGCTACCGCTACAACTTTATGGGCGGCATGCTGCCATTCGGTTTGGGCATACTCTATGCCGCTATGGCGAGAAGATTCTGATGACCTTCCATTCGCCTATCACCAATTTCTTTGGCTGCATCTTCTGCATCTCGCTGATTTACAGTTTGAGCGGCAGCATGGTTGGCTGGACCTTCGTGCCGTTCTTCTTCTGTCTGCTGAGCGTATTGGTAGCCGACATGCTCCAGAACATCAACTGGTTATCAGGCATTTACAAGGCATTAGAGTGGATGGGCAGCATCTCCGCCGCCCTCTTCGTATGCCACCCTATCACCCGCAAGATATTCATCCCTATCAGCCGTCAGGGCGACATCTATGCCGGTCTGCTCCTCTACATCATATCGAGCATCTGCCTGGCATGGCTCTTCACCCAACTGATGAAGAAGATTCCAAACCCGAAGCCCTAACCCTCTTCAATAGGAAGAAGGAAGAACAAAGGAAAAAGCAAGAACAAAGGGAGAAGGAAGAAAGAACGAAGAAGAAGAAAGCAGCAAGCGCGCCCCCGTTCCAGGCGATTCCATCGCCTGTCCCCCATAATAAACAAAAAAGAAATACCAGCATGAATTGGAAGATTAAAGATATAGAACTGGCGAATATCAGCCGGTTTCGCGGCGAGTTGATGGGAGCAGCCATGCTGTTCATCATCCTCTTTCATGTGGCATTGCCTAGAGAAGATGCCTTTTTCGGGCTTCGCAGAATGGGCAATGTCGGTGTAGACATGTTCCTCTTTCTCAGCGGAATAGGTCTCTGGTTCTCGTGGATGAAGAATCCTTCTGTCAAGCATTTCTTCATCCGTCGTTATCTGCGCATCTACCCTACCTGGCTCATCATAGCCTGCCTCTTCTATATCCCTTCTTTCCAGGGCGGAAGCACCTGGAACTGGATCTATCTCTTTGGCGAGATAACCATCAACTGGGGGTTCTGGCTGCATGATGAGCTCAACTTCTGGTACATCCCGGCTACGATATGCTCTATCTCTTTGCCCCTGCCTACATGGAACTCATCAAGCGCCATCCTATCTACCGCTGGCTGCCGGTGGTGATGATCATTGGTGCATCCTGGTACAATATGTCACCCCGATACATCAGGCTGTAGGACATCTGGAGATTTTCTGGAGCCGCGTGCCTATCTTCTTCATCGGCATCAACATGGGTGAGATGGTAAGACAGAAACAGACGCTCGACGGCGCTTCGATATGGATGATATGGCTCATGTTCCTGATGACGCTGCTGGCAAGCATCTTCCTGGAACAGGAGAAGCATGGCATGTTTCCGCTCTTTCTGGAACGCATGCTCTATATCCCGCTTACCATCACCAGCATCCTGCTGCTGAACCGCATCTTCCGCCGCACACCGGGCTGGTTTAACAAGGGGTTCATGTTTGTGGGAGCGCTGAGCCTGGAGTGTTATCTGCTCCATATCCACTTCGTACTGAAATACATTGAGCCGCATCACTTGGGCTATTGGCCTACTTTCTTCATCTGCATAGGCATCACCCTGCCTGCAGCATGGATTCTGAGTAGATAGCCGGATGGATTTCTAAAGAGTTAGCTAAGTTTATCAAGTAAAAAGGAGTTTATTTATTAAGAAAAATAGGAGTTTTATGAACGAGAATAAATTGGAAGACAGTAAAGGTTTTGCTGCGCTGCTGCGACTGGTTCGCCCGAAACAATGGATCAAGAATGGCTTTATCTTCTTACCGCTGTTCTTTGGCGGCGCCCTGTTGCATACAGATGCTCTGCTGGCGGGTCTGATTACTTTCTTCGCCTACAGTTTTGCCGCATCGAGCATCTATTGTTTCAACGACATCTTTGATGTGGAGGCCGACCGCCGCCACCCGGTCAAGTGCCATCGTCCGATAGCATCGGGGGCGGTCAGCATCAAGCAGGCATACGGACTGATGTTCCTGATGTTTGCCCTCTCTATGGGTGTATGCAGCCTGCTCGGCTCATGGGAGACGATGGGAATCATCATCTTCTATTGGCTTCTGAATCTCGGCTACTGCGCCAAATTCAAGCAATATGCCATCATCGATGTGTGTATCGTGGCTTTCGGTTTCGTACTCCGTCTGCTGGCAGGTGGTGTAGCAACGGGCATCGTACTCAGTAAGTGGATTGTGCTGATGACCTTCCTCATCACCCTCTTCATGAGTTTTGCCAAGCGCCGCGATGATGTGCTGCGCATGGAGAAGACGGGCGAGGCTCCCCGCAAGAATACCATTCGCTACAACCTCACCTTCATTAACCAGGCTATCACGATTACGGCTTCCGTAACCCTGGTATGTTACATCATGTATACGGTGAGTCCGGAGGTGATTGATAATTTCCATACTGATTATCTCTATCTTACGAGTGTCTTTGTGCTGGTCGGTTTGCTGAGATACATCCAGATAGCCGTGGTAGACCAGAAGAGTGGTGACCCTACGAAGATTATCCTGCGCGACCGCATTACACAGTTTATCGTGCTCGCCTGGTTGCTCTCCTTCCTGATCCTTATTTATATCGTATAAGAAAATGAAGAAGAAAATATATTGTTTCGATTTCGACGGAACGCTGACAACAAGCGATACCCTACTGGAATTCATCAGATATGCCAAGGGTACCGGTCGGTTTCTGATGGTTTTCCTGATGTACAGTCCGCTCCTGGTACTGATGAAGCTGCATCTCTTTCCCAACTGGAAGGCGAAGCAACTCATCTTTGCCCATCTTTTTGCCGGCATGCGTATCGAGAAGTTTGATGCGCTCTGCCGCGATTTTGCCGAAGAATACCAGCATCTGTTGCGCCCCAAAGGTGTCACGCTGGTACACGAAGCCCTGGTTGCAGGTGCTCAGGTTTTCATCGTGAGTGCCAGCATCGACAATTGGGTCCGCCCGTTCTTTAAAGTTCGCGGCCTAGATGGAGTCAGGGTTTTAGGTACCCAGATAGAAGTGATTGACGGCAGACTTACCGGCAAGTTCAAGAGCAACAACTGCTATGGCGAGGAAAAGGTGCACCGCATCTGCGAGGCACTGACCACCTCCGCCAATGCCTACGGTACCCTCTCATTATCTTTCGACCGCGCGCAATACGAGATAGAAGCATTTGGCGACAGCCGAGGCGATAAGGAGATGCTCGCCTTCGCCAACAAAGGACATTACAAGCCCTTCAGAATTTAGAAACGCATAACGGAAGACAGGAAAGCCTAACGGAGTCGCGAACCATCTTGCCAAGTACCCATGTACGTCGAAATGCCGTATTAAGTATACCAACTTACTGACTTACAACACATTAACTTGTTATGAAACAAAGAAATACAGACATCGACTGGATAAGAGCCATACTCATTATTCTCATGATATTGATTCATATCGTGAGCTTCGGCAACGCATACCCCCAGCTCAAGGCAGGCATTCTCTCGTTCATGATGCCTACCTTCCTCATCATCACTGGCTATCTCGTGAATATTGAGAAAAGCTCAAAGGAGATGGGAAGATACCTGATGTGTCTCGCTTTGCCTTACGTCATCATGGTGACCGGTTTCTCTGTCCTCTCCTATTTCATGCCGGTGAGAGATGGCATCACGGAACTGTCACTCTCTCAGATTTGTGAGAAGATATTCGTTACTTCCATCGGTCCCTATTGGTTCATCCAGACCATGATTATCTGCGGCATTCTCTATTACGTCAGTTTCAAGGGAGCAATCTGGGGAACCCTCAGACAGGGAAAAACGACGATGAGCACCACCACAAGCCTCTTTATCTTCGCCACCCTACTCCTGCTTCAGTCCAAGACACCCGCTCTTTCGCCCAGTGCCGCCACCTATTATTTCATCGGAGCGGTACTCAGACAATGTCATATCGGCTTTGACAGAATTTTCCGTCCTTCACCGGTTGCCCTACTTCTCTGGCTGCTACTTTTGGGCATGGAAGAATGGTACGACTGGGGCACGCTCGCCATCGTCTTCTCCTGCTGGTGCTGCATTTCATCCCTGATGTGGATACACAGCCTCATCAACCACCTACAGGATAACGCCTGCGTTCGAAAGACAGAAGCCACCTTATTATATATAGGCCGCAACACGCTGCCCATCTACCTCTTCCACCCTATCTTTACGATGGCAGCCAAGTTTTATCATCCCCTCTTTAGCTGGGACAGGAGCGAGATCATCTTCGCCCTCGTTACCATCTTCATCGCCATAGCCGGAAGCATCGGCATCGCCAAGATGATGGAGAAGACCCGACTGGCTTATCTCTTCGGAAAAGGAAAGATGCTGAGATAAATAATACCAGGATATATTTGGTAATTTGGAGATTTTGAAGTACTTTTGCAACATGAATATCAAGAACAAGATAAATAATATGGATGATGCCAAGCGAGAGAAGCTGGGCGAAGTCATCAGATTCGGAATCGTAGGCGGACTGGCTACGGTACTGCAATATGTCATCTACCTGGCTATGATGCCGGCGCTGGCACATTTCATCCCCAACATGGGCGACCACAGCCTGGCTACCACAGCCAACACCATCGCCTACATCGTGAGTTTCATCTTCAATTTCATCGCCAGTACCCGCTATACCTTCAAGGTAAAGGCGAATGCCAAGCGCGGAGCAGGATTCACCCTCTCCCACATCGTCAACTACTCGATGCAGACCCTCTGCCTCAACCTCTTCGTAGGCTTGGGTCTAGCCAAACAGCTGGCTATGATACCCACCCTCTGCATCTGCATCCCAGTAAACTTCCTCCTGGTAAGGTTCTTCCTGAAGAAATAAGGGGATTCCCAAAACACGATAAAAGAAAGATATGAAAAAGATATTCGATATTTTTAAAATCAAGAAAGAGGAAAGAGTTTCAGCACTCATCGCACTCATCATAGCGTGTGCCCTCAATGCCCTGACTGTCATCAAATATTACAGTCAGTTCTCGCAGATTACAGATAATTATCACAAACTCTTTGTCAAGACCTTCCATGTGGCAGGTTTCGACCCGCTTACCTATAGCATCGTATCTCACTGGGACACAGAATATAACGTATACCGCCACCCGCTGCTGGCGTTCTTCATGTATATCCCGAATCAGATAAATCAAGGATTGATGATGCTTACCGGCATCAACTGCGTTCAGTTTGTCGTGGGAGCTATCCTGGTGTTCTGCGCCTTCTATTCCTTCATTTTTCTTTATCGTATATTCAGAGAAGTGATTGGTACAGAGCGCTTTGATGCCAATCTGCTCTCTGCCTTCTATTTCTCTTTTGCCTATGTGATGGTTTCAGCGATGGTACCCGACCATTTCATCATGTCGATGATCATACTCCTCTGTACCCTGTATATCACAGGCGTATGCATGAAGAAAGGCAGACAACTTACCATCTGGCAGACTATCCTGCTCTTTGTATTTACAGCGGGCGTATCGCTCAACAATGGTCTGAAGACCTATCTTGCCGCCCTTTTCACCAATGGCAGAAAGTTCTTCAGTATCAAATACTTTCTGATAGGAGTCATCCTTCCTGCCGCACTCATGTGGGCTTTCGCCAGATGGGAATACCGCACCTTCGTATGGCCTAAGGAGATGGCAAGACACGAGGCTAAGATGAAGAAAAACAAGGAAGCCACAGCCAAGATTTACCAGCAATACCGCGACAGCACTGGCGTGAAAGACTCGGCAAAGGCAGAAGCTGCCGTCAGGAAAATCATCAAGGATAAAGCGCATGCCAAATATGTTCGTGACCATAAACAGATATGGAACAAGAACACGGGCAAGCCTATCGCCAAGGGCGAATTCATGAACTGGACCGACAAGACGACCTCCCGCTCACAAACTCTGGTCGAGAATTTCTTCGGTGAAAGCATCATGCTGCACCAGCAGAACCTTCTGGGCGATGTATTGCGCAACCGTCCGGTTATCGTGAAATACCAGTCTGCAGTCAATTATGTGGTAGAGGCATGCATCGTTGTGCTTTTCTTACTTGGCATCCTCGCCGGAAGAAAATCAAAGTTCCTATGGCTCACCCTGACATTCTTCCTGATGGATGCTGCCCTCCATATCGGTTTGGGCTTCGGCATCAACGAGGTATATATCATGACCGCCCACTATATGTATGCCCTTCCTGTCGCCATCGCCTTCCTGGCGCTCAAGGCTAAAGGAAAGAGCCGGAAATGGGCTTTCAGAGGATTGATGCTCGCCATCACCCTCTATCTGTGGATCAGCAACGGATACCTGCTGGTAGGCTATATGTTAGGATAAAGCCCCATAAGAAGCCTTTATCCAGCGGATGATATCCTCATGCTTCATATCAAACTTACGGGCAAAGAGGCGGTTGCTTTGTTCCAGCTCCTCTTTGTCTGCTATAGTCCAGACGTATGGATTACCGCGTTTCCAGTCGATAAGTCGCATACATCCTTCGTATTCATCCTTTTCAGAATACAGGGCGGCTCTAAAGGCAGGCTGATTCCATACCAGGGTCTGCAGGAAGAACTCATCAGGGCAGAAGGTATAATTGAATCTTTTCAATACAAACGGCTTCTGGCTCACCACATACTCCACGCATGCCTGCGTGATGCTCACCCAGTTGGCACCCTTGGCAAAATCCATCTTCTGGCGATGCAGGAACGGCATGAGCAGCATCGAAAGATATTTATTCAGTCGCCTGGTAATGGCATTCAAAGCCCCATACTTCGAGCGGGTAAGACTGGTAAATAGCCAATAACGCATCATCTTCCGGCGGCAATCCCATTCAAATTCCTCACCATGATTGATGCCCACAAACTCCTTACCCTGATGCTCCTCAAAGAACTGATGGATGTAATCCTGCGATTTGATAGGTAAATCCTGACCACTCAGCAGATGGTAGTAGGCATAAGGTCCATGCTTCAAAGCCTCCTCGAAAAGCACATACTCCGCCTTAATCTGGCTCAGATTTCCCCAACGCACATCCACCCTCTGTTCCAACACAAAGAGGCGTGCCTTGGAAAGAACCAGCGGTTCAGCACCATCCAGCATATCCGATTTCCGGTCGATATGCAGAAATATATCATTGCGCTCATCATCGAGCATCGACAGCAATACCCTGAGAAGCGGTAAACTGCCATGAGCCATTATCAAAAAAGCATGTTTCATTGTCATTATTTATCTTTATTATCCAACTGTCCGTCCTGATGACTTTTTCATCATCATTGCGACAAAGATACACCAAATAAAAGAGAATACAAAATAAAACTCCGTTTTTATCAGAAAAAAGACACAAAATAGAGCCTTTCTTTTTGAATATTCAGAAAAAACAATTACTTTTGCAGCGCTAAGAAGGAGATGCGGCATGCATCAGCCCAGCAAAAAAATAATCAGAGAATGAACAATATATTTAGAATTAAAAAAGAAGAAAGGCTCTTTGCCTTGATTACACTCATCGTTATCATCGCCTTTAATGTGCTGATGATAACCTATCATTTTGATGATTTCGGCAAACCGAAAGCAGGATTCTGGACGCTTTCACCAAGAACTTTCAGATTTCAGGTTTCGACCCCTACACCTACCTTACCCTCTCGAAGTGGAAGGTGTATTACACGGAGTATCGCCATCCCATGCTCCCTTTCTTCCTCTATCCTTTCTCGCTACTGAACGGCTGGCTGATAGAACTCACCTCCCGCAACTGGGCAACTACCATCGTGGCGGTGATGATGACATTCTTCTCCACCTACTCCACCCTCTTCTTCAGAAGAATCTTCAGAGAGGTAATGCAGCTGAAGGCTATAGACAGCAATGTGCTCACAGCGATGCTTTTTTCCTTTGCCTACGTGCTGCTCGCCACCTTTGTGGATGACCATTTCGGCATGTCGCTTTTCTTCCTGTCAATGACACTTTATCTGGCAGGCAAACAGCAGCAGGAACACCGCAGCATGCCTTGGTGGCAAACAGCCCTGCTCTTTTTCTTCACGGCAGGCATCACGCTGAGCAATGGCGCCAAGACCTTCCTTGCCGCCCTCTTTACCAATGGCAAAAAACTCTTCCGCCCGAAATATCTGGCATTGGGCATCATCTTGCCTACCCTCCTGATAGGTGCTGCAGGCATTTATCAGAACAAGGCTTTCATCATTCCGAACCGTCTGGAAGGAGAACGGCTCGTGGCTCAGAAAGCTGCGAAAGACAGTACTTTTAGGGCTAAGATGGAACAGAAGCAAAAACACGATAAGGCTATCGCTGGCAAGAATATCCAGAAACGGGGCATGCTCTCATGGGCAGATATGTCTATCTCCCGTTCAGAATCACTGGTAGAAAACGTTTTTGGAGAATCGCTTATCCTGCACAGGGAGCATCTGTTGGAAGATATCCACAGCCATCGCCCGATATTCGTGAAATATCAGACACCAATACCTTATATTATAGAGGGTATCATCGTGATTCTACTGTGCATCGGCTTTTGGATGGGAAGAAAGTCTGCCTTTCTCTGGCTCACTGCCTCATGGGTGGCATGCGATGCCTTCATTCATCTGGTCATGGGATTCGGACTGAACGAGGTTTATATCATGGCTGCCCATTGGGCGTTCATCATTCCGATCTGTATCGGATACATCATCAGAAACTGTAAGGAGAAATATCTGCCTTATCTTCGTGGAGGACTCGCCATCATCACCATCTTCCTGTTCTTCTATAACAGCACGCTGATATTCGAGTATCTCACAAGATAAAAAAAGAGAACTCGACAAGATAAAAAAGTATCTTAGATTAAAACCATCATGCTGAAAATAAGTATCTTAACCCCTATCTATGGAGTAGAAAAATATATCGAACAGTGCGCCCGGTCACTGTTCGAGCAGTCGTATGCGTCTATCGAATACATCTTTGTAGATGACTGTACCTCCGATAAAAGCATCGGTATCCTACAATCGCTCCTGAAAGAATATCCTGAAAGAGCACAACAGGTACGCATCATCCACCACGACAGAAACCGGGGCGTGGGCGCCGCAAGACAGACGGCACTGATGGCGGCTACAGGCGACTATCTTTTATTTGCCGATAGCGATGACATGCTGCCGGAAGATGCAGTAGAAAAACTGACCACAAAAGCCGAAAGCACCCATGCCGACCTGGTTGATGGCGGCTACCGGGAATGGTGCGATGAAAAGGCAGGCAGACTCCAGAAACCTTTTGATGTTTCTGATGAGCAACTGCTCAAACTGCTTGTTTGTCAGAACATCATCACCAACCGGCTGTGGGGCAGAATCTATAAGCGTTCGCTCATCATGGAGCACAGGATATTCTTTGAAGAGGGCATCAACTATGCGGAAGATCTTTTCTGGAATGCCCAGTTCATGTTCTACGGCAAAAAGGTGAACATCGATGATGCGGTATATTATTACCGTACCGACAATGAGAATTCCTACAATCACAACATCTCAGAAAAGAACCTCCTGTCATACTTCAAGTCAACCCGCCGACTCATCGATTTCTTCGAGCAGAACGATACGGAACATCAGTATCTCAGAGCCACAGAGATAGGCATCGTCAATGCCTACCGCTGGGCAGCAAACGCTCATGTAGCCTTCGAAAAGGTGGATCAGGCGCTCTACTACAAGCCTAAGAGCTACCTCATACGCCTCATCATCAAGTTCATCAAAAAGGGGGTACCTGTCAAGAGGGTGAATCTTATCTACCTCGCTTACAGAAAGCTATACACTCTTCTAATATCTGCACCTTCAGCAGTTTCATGATACAGAAGTAGATGATGGCTGAAACCAGCAGACGAACCAGCAGCAGGAGATAGATGTTCTGCAGGATGCGGGTCATGAAATAGGTAACTACCATCGTGGCTGTTGCACAGAGCATGAATGGCAGTATATCCTTTGCCACATCCAGGAACCGCAATCCGGCAACACGCTTCATCATCCACTGCCAGACCAAAAGCCAGGCTATTATAAATAAGGTATAGGCTATCACCATGGTCTGGATGCCATATTGATGACAGAACAACACCAAGGCGAGCAAGCCCACTACTTGACCGATGTTGCACCACATATACACATCAGAACGCCCCTTGCTGATGGCAAGGTTCTGATAGAGCGTATAAATCGGCATAAAGGCACCGCTCACACAAAGGATCTGCAACAGCGGCACACTGGCTATCCATTTCTCATGAATCGTAATCAGAATGAATTCGCGTGATACCAGGGTCAAACCAAACATCAATGGAAAAGAAAGGAATGCCGTGAAACGGAGCATTTTTCTAAACACCAGCAACTCGCGGTTCTTATCGTCCTGGATAGAAGCCAAGACGGGCTGAGCTATCTGTCCCACCGTATTGGCAACAAACGAATTAGCCTTGGTGTCCCAGTTATATGCCTGACTATAGTTACCCACATCATTAATCGGATAGAACCTGCCGAAGACAAAGGTCAATACATTGTTGCTCACCGTATTGATGATGTTGGTAACCAGGAGTTTCACGCTGAATCCGAACATCTTCCTTACCGGTCCGAAATCGATATGAAAATTCGGGCGCCATCCCGTATAATAATATCTTCCGATATTCAGCACGAGGATAAAGATAACCTGCTGCCAGGCAAGACTCCAGTAAGCCATGCCGTTGAATGCCAGTACCAGTCCCACGACATTCGAACTGATCAGAGCCATGAAATTAACGATGGTAATCTCCTTGTTCATCATGTTCTTCATCATATATCCGTTCTGGGCGATTCCAAACGAAGAGATGAAGAAACTCAGGAACACGAAGCGCGACAGGGAGGTGAGACAAGGCTGATGAAAGAAATCTGCTATCAGCGGCGCACAGAAAAAGAGCACCACATACATGGTAAGACTCACCAGGACATTAAACCAGAACACCGAGTTATAATCGTTATCGGTGGGTTTTCTGATATTCACCAGTGCCTGGGTAAACCCGCTACTCTGCAGATTGCCCGCTATCAGGGTGAATATGGTGAGGATGCCGATGATACCATAATCGGCTGGCGACAACAAACGCGCCAAGAAGATGCCAAAGAGGATATTGAGTACCTGGGTAGAGCCACTGTTCATCGCTCCCCAGAACAATCCCTTGGCGGTTTTTTCCTTTAATGATTCTGCCATCGTTTCTATCTGATAAACATGGAATATTACTTGTTTTTACTTTTTAGAATGCAAAAGTAGCATAAATAGTTTGAAGTTCAAAACTTTTTGCTTACTTTTGCAGCCGTAAAACAGAAAAAAGTATGGATATTAAGAACATCAAGAAGGAATGGAACGCCACAATACTCGATATATTGAAGGCTTTCATCGAAATCTGCAACAAGTATCACCTCAGATATTACTGTTGTGCCGGCACCGCCATCGGAGCCGCCCGTCACCACGGAATGATTCCCTGGGACGATGACATCGACGTACTGATGCCACGCCCCGACTACGACCGTCTGCTCGAAATCGCCAAGCATGAAGACTTTGGCAAATACGAGGTAGTAACTCCGTACAACAACGAGTCATACCCTCTGTATTTCTCCAAACTCGTGAATCGCGAAACCACCCTTATCGAGGAGAAGGAGCGTCCCTGCATCATCGGTCTTTACGTAGATATCTTCCCTCTTGATGCCACCGACGATGACCTGGAAACGGCAAAGGCGCTGTATCGCAAATACTCTAAGACCATCAACCGTCTGAATGCCGTAACCACCCACAATACTTTCTTTGAGTACATCTCCCTGCTCCTGCACAAGGAAACCTGGGGCCGCTTTGCCATCAAGACGCTCGCCTTCTTCTGCCGCAGCAAGATGCGCCACCGCCTCATCCAGCAGATGGACGAGATGAGTCACCGGTATGACTTCGATAAGGCGAAGAACGTACTGGTGAATACAGGTTCCTACCACCATAAGGAGATTTTCCCGAAGGAATGGCTCGGCAAGGGCAAGGAATTCCCGTTCGAGGATACCACCGTCTTGCTGCCGGAGCAGGCTGATACCTATCTGCGCCACTTCTTTGGCGACTATATGAAGTTTCCACCCGTAGAACAGAGAGTAGAGAAACACCTTCGCTACTATCTGAACATGGAAAAGCGGGAAACATGGGATGAGATTAAAAGAAAGCTTTAGCCTTCCCTCACTTCCTGCAAGGTATGTCCGAAACCTTCTTCTACATCAAAGAGCGGTTTCCAGCCTAAAGCCTTGAGTTTATCCGTACTGAAGGTTGCCTTGGTGATAGGCGTGGTAATGCCCTGCTGCGCATCCGCCTCAGGAATATCAAACACCACCTTTCTATCCGCTTTCCGGGCTATCAGCTCTGCCAGTTGGCGGATGGAGATATTCGATTCTGAATGAGCCACATTATAGGCATTTGCCCTCTCACCATCCAGCAGGAGGCGCAAGATGGCATGGGCGGCATCTACTACATAAAGCCAGGAGCGGAAAGCCTCACCCTTACTCTTCAGGACGATATCCTCACCCTTCAGAACATTGCGGATAAACTGGGCATACACCCTATTGTCACTCTCCGTAAAGCCCGGACCGTAGGTATGACTCAGTCTGGCTATCACCACATCGGCATCATACTCTGCTCCGTATGCCATGCAGAGCGTTTCGGCAGCACGTTTGGAAGATGGATAGCAGGCACGCACCGATGCACAATCCACATAGCCGCTGCTCTTCTCGGTAAATTCAGAGCCATCGCCCTCGCCATAGATTTCACCCGAAGAGATATAAACCATGCGCTGCATGCGGTGACTCAATCCATATTCCAGCAGGTTGGATACACCGTTGATGTTTGCCTTCATCACCTCTACAGGGTTCTGCCTAAAGAAGTTAGGACTCGCATTGCTGGCTGCATCGATGATGTAATCAGCGCCCTCAGCCAACTCATTATAGACCGGTTCCCCTATCATCCTGTCCATGCTCTTGATGACAGGCTGGGTAACGTCTATCTCTGCAAAGAAGAAAGATTCATCCTCCCAATAGGCAGCAAACTTCTGTCGGGCACGTTCCTTGTTTCTTCCGGCTGCTATCACCTTGTAGCACCGGGCAGGATTTTGCATCAGCACATCAACCACACAGCCTCCTACCAATCCTGTAGCACCAGCCACAAGAATGGTCTTGCCATGCAGACGCTCCAATTCCAAACCTTCCCGGAAAAGGCGCGCAATATCTTCCTTATATGGTGAATTTCCTATCATAACATGTTTATTTTAACCAAGCCTCAGGCTGAACCTTCATCAGTGCCTTCAGTATCTCCAGATCCTCAACGGTGGTTATCTTGATGTTCTTCTCTGAACCAGGCACGATATGCATCTGTCTGCCTCCCAGTTCTGCCATCAGGGTACAGGATGCCACCGAATTGGTGATGCCCTTCTCCTTAGCCTCTTCGTGGGCTGCTATCAGATTGCCCAAACGGAAGGTCTGGGGTGTCTGGGTACGGATCAGTTTGTCGCGCGGAATACTGGTGTTGGTCGTAAAACCATCTTCGCTCTCCAGGATAGCCTCTCTACATTTGATACCCGTAATGGCATAGCCATACTTCTGGCAGATGGCGATATTGGACGAGATGATGTCTTGCGACAAGAGTGGGCGCACGGCATCATGCACCAGCACCAGGTCGTCATCACCGCATCCCACCTCTTTCAAGCCATAGATACCATTGTGGATTGACTCCTGACCATTGCTTCCGCCAGGGAATATCCATTTCAGTTTGGTAATGCAGAACTGGTTGGCATACGACTGCAGTACCGTTTCCCAACCTGCCAGACATACCACAGCAATACCCTGAATATCAGGATGCTTCTGAAAAGCCATCATCGTATGGATGATGATAGGACAGTTGTCTACATGCATAAACTGCTTTGGGATGTCCTGTCCCATTCTATTGCCAGAACCTCCGGCTATGATCAATGCATAGTTCATATTCTCTATCTTTAAATTGATTATTTCTGAATGATTCTCCCCGGATTCCCAACCACGGTAGCCCCGTCGGGAATATCCTGGAATACCACGGCACCGGCGCCTATCGTCACATGGTTGCCGATATGGATGCCGCCGAATACCGTGGCGCCGGTATAAATCTTCACGTCATTTCCGATGGTAGGCCTGCCGCCCTTGCCGTTTCCCAGCGTTACCATCTGCAGACAGTAGAAGTCATCACCTATGCTTTCTGCGTTGAGATAGGTGGCATAGCTGTGCTCCAGATGTGCACCCTTCCCGATATGCGGGCACCAGATGGTCATCGTACGCTCAGGAGGCAACAGCCAGCTGATGAAAACCGAACGGTATTCGCCCATGCGGTAATAAAACAGATTGCGGAAACTCCTTTCGCGGGTGCATGCCTTAATCAGGTTGAGCACCGTAGGCTTCCTGTCCTGCACCTTCAGCAGGTCGGCATCTATCTCCTTCTTATGGAGCAGATACAGAGCGATATGCGGCAACATGCGCACCGCCGAAGCTGACAATATGATGGTTTGTACTATCGGATTCATGACTTTAAATCTTATTTTTATCTTTGCAAAGATACAAAAAATAAAGCAACTAGCATGCTTTTATCCGAAAACAATTGTTCTTTTCACTAAAAATAAGATAATAGAACAGGGTTTGTAGAATTTTAGTCGGTTTTATTGCTAAATAATGTGAATTAAATAGCTTTCCATATAACTTTTCCGTACCTTTGCACAAAGTTATATATAACGATATTTTAGAAGAGGATAAAACAGAACATCATGAAGAGGATATTGATTGTAGAAGACGATTTGGCATTCGGAACCATGATACAGACTTGGCTCAAAAAGAAAGGATTCGATGTGGAAAGGGTAACATCTGTAGGCGCTGCCATCAAAGCGATGGGAGCCGGCGATGCATTCCATCTGGTTCTTTCCGACCTGCGCCTGCCCGACCATGACGGACTGGTATTGCTCCAGCATATCAGAAAGTCCGATGCCCACCTGCCTTTTATCGTAATGACTAGCTATGCAGAGGTTCAGAATGCCGTATGTGCCATGAAATCGGGTGCTACCGATTACGTGGCTAAACCCTTCCATCCCGAAATCCTCTTAGAGAAAATCCGTGAGGCTATCCAGTCGGCTGCTTCTGCGGTTTCTGCCCCTCAGCGTGCGGAATCTGCCGCCATGCAGGATGCGCCCCAAGAAGAACAGCAGGGCGCTACGGAGGTGCCTAGATATATAAAAGGTGAAAGCGAGGCTTCCAAACAGCTCTACGAGTTCGTTTCGCTCGTTGCCCCAACCCCGATGTCTGTGCTCATTCTCGGAGCCAGCGGCACCGGAAAGGAATATGTGGCGCGCAGCATCCACGAACAGAGTCTGCGCAAGGACAAGCCTTTCTATGCCATCGACTGCGGCGCCATTCCTAAGGAGGTGGCAGCATCTGAATTCTTCGGATATAAGAAGGGTGCCTTTACCGGAGCCGAACAGGATAAGAAGGGCGCCTTCGAGATAGCTAACGGCGGAACGGTTTTCCTCGATGAGATGGGAAACCTCAACTACGAAGTACAGGTGCAGCTCCTCAGAGCCTTGCAGGAGAGAAAAATCCGTCCGCTGGGCAGCACGCAGGAGATAGATGTGGATATCCGACTCATCTGTGCCACCAACGAGAATCTGGCGCAGGCGGTAGCCGAAGGCAAGTTCAGAGAGGACCTCTATCACCGCATCAACGAGTTTACCATCTACATGCCTGCCCTCAAGGACAGAGGTGCCGATATCTTCCTCTTTGCCAACCTCTTTATCAAGCACGCCAACCAGGAACTGGGCAAGAATGTGCTCGGAATGGATGCCAAAGCCTCCGAAATCATTGCCTCATACGACTGGCCGGGCAACCTGCGCGAACTGAACAATGTGATGAAGCGCGCCACCCTGCTCACCCGTGGCAAGTATATCGGTGCTCTGGAACTGGAGAAGACGATGGCACAAACCTCCACAGCCCGACCAATCAATATGCAGCTGCACAGCGAACAGTCGGAACAGGAAAGCATCGCCGCTGCCCTGAGAGCCACCCACGGCAACAAGAGCAAGGCAGCCCAACTGCTTGCCATCGACCGCAAGACACTCTACAACAAAATGAAGAAATACGGCATGGAGTAAAACATGCCACACCCCGATTCCCCAATATATTCCACACTATATTGGGGAATTTTTCTACACCTTTTCCCCACTTTCCCCACATCCCGTTTCTGGCACAAAACACCATCAACCCTGATTATCAGATACTTAACCAAATCCATCGATTTTTGGCACGCCTATTGTGATATTATTTAGCGAACTCGCAAATGAGTTTCAGCAAGAGAATTAATAAACAAATAATATTCACAATTTAAAAACAAAAGAATTATGAAAAAGTTAGTATTTGCAGTTATCGCAGCAGTAGCAATGGTATCAGTTAGCAATGTATTTGCAGGTAACAGAATGGTAAGCGTTGCAGGTTCAGAACCAGTAGACACAGTAGCTCCAGCCGACACAACAGCAACACCTGTTGAGACTCCAGCAGCAACAGTGGATTCAACCGTAGCAAAGTAAATCCACCTTCAGAAAATAGTAATTACGCGTCGCTTTCAATGAAACAGGAGATAGATGACCAGATTTTGGCATTTATCTCCTGTTTTCGTTGGTTTATATCGCATTTTTGATTAACTTTGCACGCAAATAGCAAAAAGACTCAAAACATTAAAAGATAAGAAGATGCAGCAAACAAACGTTCCTTTCAAGGTAGCCCTGGGTTACATCATCGTCGCCATCGTACTGATTCTGGCGATAGGGCTGGTATATCGCAACACCACAACCGTGCTCGCTATCAACCAGGCAACCCGCGACTATATCGAAAAGCGACAGGCAGCCGACAGCACCATGTCCAACCTGCTCAAGGAGGAACAGACCAATCTGCAGCAGCTTACCCGCGCCATGCAGGGCAAGTCATCCCACAACTATCTGCATGAGAAGATGAACAGCCTCAACAGTGGCGAAGATTCCGTTGTCGTGCATTCCAAGGCACCCAAGACTCATGTGGCAAAGAACACCACCGTAGAGGTGATGAAAACCCGCAAGGGCTTCTTCCGCCGCCTTGCCGATGCCTTCAAGAAGGAACATGCCGAAACGCTCAGCATCAGACGCGACAGCAACCAGGCTGTCACCGATACCCTCTCTACCCCGGTCAACTTAGCCGGAAACGTAGCCGATATCCTGGAACAGATTGACCGCAAGGAGAAGCAGTCTACGCGCGATAACCACGATGCCATCAACCGCGAGGTGAGAGACCTGCAGATAACCAATGCCCGCCTCGCCCTGCGCTCCTCCCAGCAGCTCAACGATATCCACCAGCGCGAACGTCAGGCGATGCAGCAGGCTATCAACCAGGCGATGCAGGCGCGCCAGAATCTGCTCTGGCAGATAGGTCTGCTTGCCATCGTAGCCATCACAGCCGCCGTCATCCTCGTCTATTACATCTACCGCGATACGCAGAAGGAACGCATCTACCGCGAGAATCTCGAAGAGGCTAACGAGGAAATCAGGCGCATCATGAACCAGCGCGAACGCCTGCTCCTCACCATCCCCACGACATCAAGGCTCCGGCTGCCAGCATCTCGGGCTTCATCGACCTGATGAAGGATTATGTCGACACCCCGCAAGGCATCTCCTGTCTCAACAGCATCAAGGGTTCTGCCACCCATCTCTCCCGGCTCGTTGCCGCCCTGCTCGATTATCACCAGTTGGAAAACGGACTGATGAAGCTGAACCCTGTAGATTTCTCGCCTGCCGACATGTTCCGCCAGTGTGCCGGAGAGATGCAGATCCTGAGCCAGGAGAAGGGATTGGAACTGCATCTGGAGCTCGATGGCATCAGCAGTCCGCAGACCTACTACCGTGCCGATGCCTTCCGTATCCGTCAGATACTCAACAACCTGGTTAGCAATGCCATCAAGTACACCGATAAGGGCAGCGTCACCATCCAGGCAGCCATCAGTCCCCAGCACCTCCTCACCTTCTCGGTAAGGGATACCGGCAAGGGCATGACCACCGAAGAGCGCCAGAAGGTGTTCCAGGCGTTCACCCGTCTGAAGAGTGCCCAGGGCATCGAGGGCACCGGTCTCGGGCTGAACATCACCCAGGAACTGGTTAATCTGCTTCAGGGCACCCTGCGTCTGGAATCCGTCAAGGACAAGGGCAGCACCTTCACCGTCACCATTCCGCTTGCCTTAGGTACCGCTCCTGCAGCAGAAGAGGCAGAAGAGCAGAAGCCCCTCGCCCCAACCAAGCCCCATTTCGAAAATCACAAGATACTGCTGCTCGATGACGACCCGTTGCAGCTCCGTCTGCTTCAGGAGATGCTGAAGAAGCTGATAGGCGACAGTTGGCAAGTCTTTGCCTGTCTGCATGTAGCCGAGGCGCTCACCGTGCTCCACAACGAGCATCCTGCGCTGATGATGATGGATATCGAAATGCCCGAGATGAACGGCATCAGGATGATTCAGCACATCAACCACAGCCACATGAAGGTAGTAGCGATGACTGCCCACGATGCCAGCATCATCAGAGAGTTGAAAGAAGCCGGTTTCGACGATTGCCTCTTCAAGCCGTTCAGCACAGAGAAGCTGAAAGAAATCCTCGGTTTGGAGGATGCAGCATCAGAAGCAGAGGATATGGCAGAGAAAACAAAGGATATAGCAGAGAAATCATCATCAGAAGCAGAGGATATAGCAGAGGAAGCAGAGGATATCGCAGAGGAAACAGAGGATATAGCAGAGAAAACCAATAAGAATTCCCGCTTTGCACCCCTCCTGACCTTTGCAGAAGGCGATCCGGAGGCAGAAGCCGAGATACTCAGCACCGTCAAGCAGGAGCTGTCATCCCATCTCCAGAACCTCCAGCAGGCAACAGACGGCGAGTTGTCGATAGAAGCCATCGGCAAGACAGCCCACAAGCTCCTCCCTATCGCCACGATGATAGAGATGGAGACCCGCCAGTACATCGCCGCCCTCGCTCCCGAGCATATCAGCGATCTGTCAGAATCTCAGATAAGAGCCTACACCCAGTCCGTCATCGCCGACCTGAAGGCTCTCCTCTAGCTATCAGCTTTTGTATCTCTTCCATCGACAATCCTGTTATTTCCAAGACTGTCGATGCATCCATCCCTTTTGCCAGCATATTCCTGGCAATCTCAAGGCTGCGCTGGTTCATGCCTTCTTCTCTGCCTTTCTGGTATCTGTCATCCAAAAGGGTCCTTTCTACACTTACGAAATCCCAGAATTTGTCGTAGGCACGGAGCTCGGCATCTGTAAAGCCGGAAACTTCAAGATCTTCTACGGCTTTTCCA
>ERZ791624.606-NODE-606-length-23360-cov-3.078653_pt1 | contig 23360 bp, 25 predicted proteins | sample MGYA00510058_ERZ791624 | MGnify/ENA primary metagenome ERZ791624 (study PRJEB30046, sample SAMN00715158) | human gut metagenome | study: EMG produced TPA metagenomics assembly of the A metagenome-wide association study of gut microbiota in type 2...
TCAGCAGCCCGTTTCACGGTCTGCGTGTAGTTCCTTGTAACTGACCTAAAGTGTATTGTATAAATTTTTCGAGGACCAGCAAACGTTCTTTCGGTTCCAACATTTTGAGGTCTTTCCGAATCTGGTCCCGGTTATCGTCGATTAACTTTGCAATCCATTCCCGCAGTTCTTGGGTCGCTTTGTTCGGGCTGCCCTTGGGGCGTCCGTGGGGGTTTCCTGTTTTTCCTTTTGGTTGTCCCATAATCAATTGTATTTAATTGTTGTTTTCAATACGCTGTTTTTAATTCGAACTCGATTCGGGGACGTTCTTTGTCAAGAAACTTGTCGGCTACGATCTTCACGCACTTATTGTCATTGGTGATTGCCCCAACCCGTTGTAAACAGTCTAAAACGACTTTTAGTGCGTTATCAAGATCGGAACGCTGGGAGGGGTAATATACCCTTAAATAAAGCTCAAAATAGACCGATATACAGACGTTGCGATATTTGTCGCACTGAATAAAGAAACTATCTTCGTAATCTTTCAGAGCCTTCGTTTTCGATAGCGACGAATGACCATTTATCGAAACAACTTTGTAACAGTTCGATTTGCTGGGGCAATTCCCGTATATGATCTGAGTCTCCATTTTTTCTCTTTTTTATAGCATTCAAATTTTCCGATTTTTTCCCGTACGTGCGGTTATGCCGAAACGGTTACTGAACAGCCACCTGAGACATAATGTTAATGAGTTCTTTTGCGGCAATCTCGCCAATCTGTTGTGCTGTGTATTGCTTGTTATCAATGTGGGTTGAGTCGATTTGAACGATGGGTGCAGTGATATTGATTGTTATCGCTTTTGATTGGCTGCCACCTCTTGAACGACCTGACAATGAAGAGGTAGCATCTGCTGATATGTAGGAAGTTTTTGAAACATTACCGGATTCGGCAAGATCAACATTGGCATTAAATAATGATTTAGCTTTACGCATAGCTTGAGATTCCTTTTGAATGGCCTGACGTAAATTTTCATCCTGTTTTTGAATATCTATTATGCTCTGTAGATATTGTTTTTCATTCGGAGAATATTTGTCAAATGTTGTATCGCCTGATTTGGAAACCTTAATCACACCACCATTTTTTAATAACTCAGATGCGGTATGTTTTTTAAGGGCAGATTCTATTCGCTCTGTAGGTTTCCCCATATTTTTGCGGATGTTTTGGTATATTTCTTCTTGTTGCAACCGATCCATTTGTGCAGATAATGCCTCTTGTAAGTAATTTTGAGACATCGTCATCGCTGCCATCGCCCGAGCGCGATTCATCATCGATTGTACAAAATCACCCTCGCCACGTGTGAAAAATTTCTCAGCGTCAGATACCTTGTTAATGCTTACGCCTAACTCTTCAAAAGCAGATTTGTTTTTCTTGATAAACTCCTGCTTTTTATCCATGCTATCTCCCAATTTCTCCCATTGGGATTGCATTTTTTTGTAGCTCATTATAGATTCAGCAGCCGTTTGAGCAACAGAATCATTGTATTCCTTTTGCTTTTTACGGGCTAACTCCAACTCTTCGCGAGCCTTGCGCTGCTTCTCTTGATATTTATCAATGGCCGAAATGGCCAATCCAATAGCAACAGATAAACCAAGTGTAACAGTACCCATCAACGCTTTAGCCGCAACGTTTGATCCCCACAAAGCCGCTGTAAGTTTAGTTTGTGCAGTACGCCAAGCATTGGTCACTGTAACTAATATGCCCACACGTTTAGCCTGCATACGTTTGTATGCCTCTGAGGCGGCTTCAAGCCCAACCAAAACAGCCAAGCTCTGAGATAATCGCTCTTGTATCCGCTGTAATTTTTCATTTTTTGTTGTAAAAGAGCCTACAACACCTACGCCAGCAGTATATAACGCTATCATTCCTCGCATCGAAGCGCCCAAACCATAAATAGCCGAATTCTGTGATATTGTTTTATTTGCCGCCTGGTCTCGTGCTTCATTTAGCAATACCAAAGCCTCTCTTTCAGAATTAAGCTCATTCTTTGCACTGGTAGCCGCTTGCATGGCTGACAACTTAGCCATACCTGGAGCGGCTTCCTCTGCTGCTGCTTTTAATCGTTTATAGTCAGCCTCCAGCCCAATAATAACCTCTCTTTGGGTCTTTATTACTTGCTGAAACTCTCTTTTTACGGTAGTGCCAGCTTTAGCTGCAGATGCCTCCACATCTTTCGAAATATCAGCAATCCGCTTTAACTTTTCAGCCGCATCACCCGTTATGGTTATTTTAGCTCCGTAATCGATCATTTTTCAATCAGTTTGTTTTCTTTGATATATGCGATCGTAGCAAATATTTCATCCTCTGTCATAGTCTCAAATTCATCTCTACTCATATGGAATAACCTTGCAAAAAGCAAATAATTAAACCACATGAAATTTTCACGCATGAACTGTTCGACTACTTCGGAACTCCGTGTAACGGATACTTGCACGCCCTCGCTTAGGCGAGCAAGTTTGTCGTTATAAAAGGGACAATCAGTTTTACAAAAATCTCACTGTTCAATTGATACAGAGCCACTACATCGTTTTTGAGCAATGTAAATTCTGTTTCGTTAAAATCAGGGCCCTTTTCAATTAAGGCATTGATAAACAATTCGCCCATACCCTCGACGGGTGAAAATTCAAATCCTGCATCGTCTTTTGATCCGCCATTTATCAGGCGCATAGCTGTGTAGAACAGCTTTTGATCGTTGCGGCGACAGCGGTCGATCTCCCGGAACTCTAAACTAATTTCTTTTGCAATCAGTTTTCCGTCAGCATCTTTGTACTTGTAAGTTTGTTTAATTTCCATTTTAATGTTCGTTTTAAAAGATTTTATAAATGTGTTTGTATTGACCAGTTCGAACGCGTTTTTGATTTCCGCTATTAAAAGGGACTTTTTGCGGTGTAAGTTTCCCCTGGTTTAAAGTCTGCTATTTTTGTCATTGACTGATTATGCCGAAATACAACCTGACCGGTTGCGCCGTCTCTTTGCTTGGCGATGGCAATAACCCCCAGGCCCTCGGTTGATATTATTCCAAGACTTTCAGTCTGGATCGTCTCCAGCTTGTAGTACGCAGGGCGATATATGAAACTTACTATATCCGCATCCTGTTCAATCGCTCCCGATTCTCGAAGGTCGGAGAGTACCGGCATTTTATCCGATCGTCCCTCGACGCTGCGGGACAACTGAGATAGGAGAATAAACGGCACGTTTAACTCTTTGGCGATGATCTTGGCCTGACGGCTGGCCTGGGCGATCTCTTGTTCTCGGTTTCTATTTTTTTTATCTGTCGCCGTATCCGCCAGCTGGAGATAATCTACGAGAATTAACCCGCATCGCCCTTTTTTTTGCATCAGCTTTGAACGAGATTTGATATAACGCATCGAGACTACAGCGTTATCATCCACATAGATCGGCAGTTTTTCAAGGGTTGAGGCAGCTGATTCCAACTGTTTCCAATCCTCGGGCATTAATTGTCCGGAACGAAATCGCCACGCCTCAACGTCAGACTCAGAAAGTAGCAACCTGTTTGCAAGGGAAATATCCGACATTTCCAGGGAATAAATACAAACCGGAGTCCCAGCTCTGGCAGCCTCTTTTGCAAAGTGAAGCATTAACGCCGTTTTGCCCATTGCAGGGCGTGCCGCCAACACTATAAGCTGCGAGGGCTGCCAACCGCCCGTTATACGGTCTAAATCGGTTAAGCCGGTGGCAACACCTGTTTTCTGTCCAGACTGTGCGGCTATTTGCTTATTTTCAGCCTGTTTTAGGGCCTCCGAGAGAGTTTTAGCAATATGGCGTGCTCCACTACTGCCTAATGCAATTTCATTGCTTGAATCGGCTGTTTTTAGTTGGAAATCCAAAACGTCGCTGAGATCGGTACTCAGATCGTTTGCCATAGCGGCTATTTGGTGCGATGAGATAATCAACTTTCGGCGTACAAACATCTCTTTGACGACTATAGCATAAGATTTCAGGTTAACACCTAAGGCTATTTGCTGTGTGTAGTTAATTATCCGAATGTCCGCCCGCGCTTCTTTTAGCTCTGTGTCTGTTTTTAGCCTTTGCATTACGGTAAACAAATCGATCTGCTCGTTTGCTTCGTACATTGCGCCTATAGTTCCGAATATTTTGGCGTTGATCGGCTCATAAAAGCATTCAGGCGTAAGAAAAGACATTATTTCCGGTAAATGCTCCGGTTCATTCAAAATAGCTCCGATAACCTTTTCTTCAAAATCAACGGCGGCCGGTATCTTTTGCAATTCACATTCCATTTCTCAGAAGATTTAAATCGATAAAACTAAACCCGGCTCTTGGAGAGCTGGTTTATTGATGTCTCGAGACGCCCAAGTTCGTACCGCCGCTTTCCAATCTTTCATCTGGTTTTTACCACCCCTCCAGCCATTAGAAGTATAGAAGTCGATGAATCGTTGAGGATCTACGGCGTAATTTTTCTCTTTGATATAATCCGAGACTTCAGAGAGAGAGGGATGGGAAAAGGCGTTGCGTTTCCCCCCTATACCCCCCTTCTCATTCTCATTATGATTATCATTATGATTATGATTTAAGGGGTTTTCTTTGGGGTTATCGTCTGGGGTTTCTGTGTTGGGGTTATTTTTGCGTGGACGTCCCCCAAGTTTTCCAAATGCCGCCCCTTTTTTGCCATTTTCGATGCAGGCTTCATAACGATGTATAGAGGCTTCTAATTGAGGCCGCATCAGCTTCCACGCTAAACTACCTATTGGCGATAATCCGTCGGGCTCTATGCCGAAAAATGCGAAATCCGTAATAGATTCATATATCGCAAGTTTATCTGTGTCGGACATATCCCGGATAGCGTCTTTGAAACTCCAATAAAACGCAAACGTTTTACGGGATGGAATTTTTGTGCTACTCATTGCAAACCTCCTTTCTGATAAAATATCGTTTGAAATGGCGACCATATGTTTCGGTCACCCAGAAGTCAGAGACTGCAACTCCCTGCTTTCGAAGGTCCCGGATTAATCCCCTGGGATCGCATAGTTTTAATTCGGTAGATATTTCAGCGGTAGATCGCGGAATACCGTCTGAGAGTAAAGAAAATACCCTGAATTGTTGTGCGGTGAGGAAAAATCCCCTACATTTGCGATGTAGGTCTGAATAGGTCGTGCGATCTTTTTTGGTATATTGGCTCCCTGCATAGGGGGCCTTTCTTTTTCGATTCATTACTGGCCCTCCTATCTTTTTGATTGAATACTATTTGCCAGAGCTAAAGCCGCATCGGATTTGCTGGCTGGCCGTACGGTCCGGCTCTCGATCCATTGCAAAAGCTCCTTGCGGGAAAAGACAACCCGCCGCCCAACTTTGCAATATGGAATCTCTTTCTTAAATACCAGGTTGTAGAGGTTTTGTTTTGTGGTCGGTATCCCCTGAAATTGCAGAAATTCACGCGCCTGATTGATATTAAGTTTGTCCGGTTCGGATTCCTTGGTCGGCTTTACTACTTTTTTGATTTCTTGCAAAAGCAAATCTGAAATCATTTCTTTTGCCTGACCGACAGTCAGAGCAGCAAATGGTGTCGAGTCTAATAAATTAGTCATTTCGTTTTATATTTTATGCTGCATCTCTACAGCAGGTTTGATTGCAGATTTTAAAGGGGATCTACATCTTTTTCGAGTGCTACGCAAAAATTTACTCCTCTTTGGTGTACTTTTTTGAGTTCATTTGTATTTTTTTAACACCATTTTTTTGTAAATTCAAAAGGAGTTTTTATTTTTGTACCACAAATGAAAAGCCGTCCAAGGTTAACACCAAGGACGGCTGTAATGATTTTCAATTAGAGCACCAACGAATCTAATCAAAAATCTGTAATTCCGAAGATAGGAAATATTGCTTGTATCATCACAAGCGTAGTTCCGTCCTATATTGGTTACCTATATTTTAATAGGTATCTTTTAGAAAGTCTGCCTCCCCGCAGGCTTTCTTTTTACAAAAATAAAAACTATTGTTTACTCAAACAATAGCAAATCTATCAAAATCTATCAAATTTAGCTTTTATAATTATGTTTTACATTTAACACATTGTCAGATTTCTCATTATTATTAGAATTTCGTTAGCAATTCTGCATTCTTTTCTCGTTCTTCCCTCTCAAAAGAGGCGAGGTAATTTTCTGTTGTTTTCAAGTCCTGGTGCCCCAGGCTTTCGGAAATGTAGGCGATATTAGCCCCTGATCGCTTTAGCACGGTTGCGAATGAGTGCCGTGCTGTGTAGGTTGAAATGTGCTCAATACCTAACGCCTTACCGATAGCAGCCATACGCCTATTAATTGCCCGGGTCAGATACTGCGTTTTTCGCTTTTGTTCCAACGCTGTTTCCGTGCCTGAGAGAACCGGAAATATGAAGCTATCCGGTTGTCGGTCTTTGTTTCCCCATCGATTTATTATCACCTGCATCGGTTCCGAGATAACGACCCGTATTTCCTTTCTGGTTTTTGTGGTTCGCTCTGTCTTTTGGCGGACAAAGCAGACTTCACCGTTTACAATATCCCGATACCTCAACTTCACAAAGTCTGCCATATTAATCCCATTGCACAGATACAGAAACAGCCAATAATCCCGGTATTTTGCTGTTGTCTGGCTTCCGTCCTCATAACGAGCTATACATCCTATTTGCTCCAAAGTAAGGGCCATTTTTCGCCCCCCTCCAGCCTGTATTTCAAACCGGCCTTTCCCGAACGGGTATTGAGATTCCTTGATAATGCCTGCCCGCTTGGCTTCATTCATTATGGCCCTTATGTGGCGCATATGTATTCCGATGGTAGTAGCCGTTTTCCCCTCACTTAGCAAAAAACGTTCGTACCTTCTCAACCAGTCCGATGTAATTGAATCAAATTTGATCTCTCCACCTTTAAAACGCTCTATGCCCTTCAGGACATTATCATATACGATCATACTACCAACCCTTGAATTAGCCCGCAGATCGCCTATTTTGACCCTGAACGCAACGTTTATTGTGTCATTACATCCGGCCTTTAAACGGTTATTGAGCGCATCAAACGAAAATCCGAAAGCAAAGGCAAGGGCCTCAACATTTTGCCGGATTATATCAAAACTGTTGGCAATGCTTTCCTTGATGGACCGTAATTCCCTATTGCGAGTTGTTGGCATTGCGTCCCATTGCGCCTGAGTTAAGTCTTTCCCGGTGGGATAGTATTGAGACTTCCTCCTATAGGTTACACGAATACGTACAGGATATAAATTATCGCTTTTGGATCGCCTTGTATCAAGGATAGCAGAGACCGTTATTCCGTCCTTTGAATAGCTGAACATATCTATACGGCTTATAGGTGTGTTGTTTGCAAATTCAGATCGTGTACAAACAATTTGCAAACAAATATAAAAAATAAATCTAAAATAAATGAAGTAATATAAAATTAATATTGTACATTTATCACTGAAATACAATAGTTTGAAATAGAAAATGGAAATATCAAAAAACAAAGAAAAACACCAATATTCTGACTACGGATCAGAAGGTCACAGGTTTGAATCCTGTCGGTGTCACTTCAAAATCAAGGGGTTACGATCAAAAGTCGCAACCCCTTATTTTTTCCGGGCACACAATTTCAACACAAAAAACCGAAACAGCCCCAAGGGACACCGTTTTGTAACTTTACTCCAAGGTCGAAAAAAATAGCTGGTGGCAAAAAATTTCTATTCCGTTCATCACAACGCCACCAATTGAACGTTGAATGATCAATCCTGTTTCTGCGTCGAATAATTTTGTGGTTCTCCTTTTTATTGTCGCAAATAGGCCGAAAATGCCAATTTATAAACAAGTGTAATTTTGTTTGCACTTCATCGCAACGTTAGCTTCTTGTATGTATTTCTAAATGGTTAAGCACTCCTCATCCACCATAGTTGACAAAAATTCATTTTCCTGCAGCGAAAATGACAACTGCAAATGTTCAAATAAAGCCACAATATAGCTTGATTTCCCGTCGTAATGTGATTATCGAGCACCACCTAACATAATGCTATAAAGTACAAGGACAAACTACAGGTACTAAACATAAGGTGCTTGGGATTGAGACGGATCAATGGTTAACTTCGGTAATTTACTTTGATGATGAATATCAAACCATCCAAAGTATCGCTGACCTATATCCGTCAGGCATTGAGATCACATCGAATGATCATGATTTTATGGGCAATGTAATTCAGACTAAGGTCAAACAAACCATTGGGTCCAACGTCTATGAATACAACAAATGGTTTGATTTTGATTCATACGGCAGATTACAGCAAGTGAGCCAACAAATTACAGGAGACAATACGAATAACAAGGTCATCCTTGCCAAATACACGTATGACGAACTCGGCAATATAGCGACCAAAGCAATTCACAATGAGAAACAGACTGAATCATATACTTATGATTTAACAGGGCGAACCATATCTGTCACCTCACCATCATTCAGTTATGCCCTAGATTACGAAGAGAGTCCGATCTCAAGTGCCATTCCTCGTTTAGATGGTAATATATGTGCCATGCGTTGGGGGAGTTCAACCACTCCAAATAAAGCCTATACCTATACATATGATCACGTTGGCCAGCTCCAATCTGCAGATTACAAACTTCTATCAAACAACGTATGGAATAACTCTTCCAACTATAAAGAGGGGGGACTGACATACGATTTGAATGGGAATATACTCACCGTTCAGCGAACCAACAGCAGTGGAGCACAATTGCATAATATTGCCTATACTTATGAGGGATATCGTTTGAAAACCGTCAATGTCAACAATGTTCCTTCAGCTGCGTATGCTTATGATAGCAACGGCAACATGATCTCGGATGGACGACGAGGAATCACAGTCTCTTACAATATTTTAGACTTACCAGAACAAATTGTTGCAGGTAATCAACAAATTTCCTACATTTATAGCACATCGGGCGAGAAACTCGCTACCAATGCAAACGGTTCTTTGACCTATTATCGTTCCGTGATGGTGTATGGCAACGACAACAAACTGCTGTACATGCTCACCCCCGAAGGTACAGCAACCCGTACAGAAGGTTCTGCCGGAACAAACTACACATACAACTATTTCAAAACCGACCATCTGGGCAGTACGCGTGTAATGCTTTCGGCTGTTAATGGAACACTGCAAGCCTCGCAGACCACCGATTTCTATCCTTTCGGACTCGCATTCGAATACAACAACCTGAACAAAAACAAATACCTTTTCAGTGGAAAAGAGTTGCAGGATGGAGCATTGGGGAATGAAATTCTCGGTTGGTATGACTTCGGCGCAAGGTTCTACGATCCAATTTTGGGACGGTGGTTCAACGTCGATCCCGCCGCACAGATGGCCAACCCATATCTGTTCTGTGGAAATGCACCGATGATGTATGTTGATCCAGATGGCAACTTCTTTGGGCTATTTTCGGCTGCAATTGGCGCAATAGCAGGAGCTTTAATTGGAGGTACAATTAATGTTCTGAGCCACTTAAATGACATACACAATTTTTGGGGTGCATTAGGATATTTTGGAGTCGGTGCAATGATGGGAGTTATCTCTTCGTACACAGGCTTCTGGGCAGCTGATGCAACAAAAGCATTGGGATTCATACCCGGGATGCTTGCAGGAGGTCTTATGGGTAGTACTACTGGACTTGCAAATAGCTTCCTGTTAACGGGGATGAATAATCTTATAAGTGGTAACAGTTTCATGGATAACATGGGGAAAAATGTTACGTCTGGTCTATTAAATGGATTGATTACTGGCGCTCTCAGCGGAGGAATAAAAGGGTTCCAAACAGCAAAAGAAAAGGACGCAAATCCGGTGACCGGTTATAAAGTTGATGAAACATCCATTATTGATTATGGCAGAACTGATCTTGAAAGTAAAGGGTACGTCCCACCTCAACAGGATAATTCGAAATTGTGCTATGCTTCTGCCTTAGAGTACGCAGACAAAGGACACGGAGATCGTCCAGCTAGTTTTTTTGCTCAAATAGCAGAAAACGCACCTGGCGATGATCCTGCTTTAGTTGCAAACGAAGTTAAAGACATAACTCCCACAGCGAGTTACCCGAGCCAAATGTCTATCACCGAATGGAAACAATTGGGAGAATCGTTAAATCGTAATGTAGAATTTATCGGAACATATGGCGCAACAAGCACCTCTCACGCCGTCAACATTATTGGACTACGACTTGGAAAAGTATATAGGATTTTTGGAGGTGGTGTAGGAAGAAAATTAAAACCATTACGAAGTATTATCTGGAATCCAATCGGAGGAAAAATTCAAACGGTCAAGCCTAATTTTAATAAAATAATCCGCATAAAATATTAGTGCAATGAATACAAAAATTGTCATCTTTGGAATTCTCTGTTGTATCATGGCAACAGACTTCACAAGTGCGGTTGCACAGACTCCAAATTGTGAAAAAACGTTTTATGAGCAGTTAAACCAAATATACAATAAAAGGAAAAAACGTTTCATAAAAAAAGTGCGACATGCTCTTATTTCTAAAAAACTTAAAAATTCACCTGATTTACGAACTATGCCGAGTGACAGCATACTAGTAATATGCAAGATGTATTTTATCAAGGATATTAAAAAATTGATTGAACAAGGAAAGATAGACAAATCAAAATATTTGTGTTATCTCAATCCTAAATCAATGATATTGGATATTGCCATGATCAATTACAATGGCCATAGTTATAAGGTATCACTTGCTTCCTGGTCCACAAAAAAAATATTTGAACTATCCGACGACTCTCACCATACCTATCGCGCCAGATTAATACCTTTAGCCAGAAAGTATCATCCGGAAATTGTATTTACTAGCGGATTCGATGGATGGGATAACACCGTATTTTTTTACAGAGACGGAAAAACTCATACTGTGAACTTACGGACAGAGATAATAGAACCTGTATCAGAGAATAACACGTATATAAAAAACGATTTGAATATATCTTTAGGAGTCCTGACTAAACAAGGTAAAATCATCCTGTGTCACTAACATAAAGGCGACTTTACAGTCGCCTTTATGTTATCTTGGCTTAAAGAACGTATATACAACTCATTCACAAAAAGCACTCTTCAAAAACAGTACTTGCCGCCATATACTACCAACACGCTGTACGTTCGGCCATCGACCACAATACGCTAATTGCGTCTTTCAAGATTGCAGGTAATCAAAGAGTTTCCTATATTTATAGCGCAGCGGGCGAAAAGCTCGCTACCAATGCAACAAGGAGGTGATTTCCTTTCTGGTTTTGCTTCGGGAGTGTTAGGTTCTTGGGCTGGCTCTGCTTTCCAAAGTTGGAAAGATGTCGGAGATACCGGATTAGGGTTATATGCCATGGGAGGCCTATCGGGAGGTCTCGGAGCTTTAGCTACAGGAGGTAACTTTTGGAAAGGCATGGGACAAGGGATGATTATTACCGGACTCAATCATGCAGCTTGGCACGAGGTAGCACGTTTAGAAGGAAAACTGCCCAATTACTCTGGCAAACCAATGGGAGATGGGACCATGGGCGGATGCGTACATGCCACATGGAAGAGTATTCTCCAATATTTAGGAATCGCAAAGTATAAAAATATAGAAATTAAACCTGTAGGAAGTGATATTGACACTTATGCAGAGCAATTAGGTCTTGATTTGCTGACAATTCTTGAAGACCAACATGATGTTCTCATCAATACGATAAAAAGCGATCAACCTGTTGCTTTGCAATATCAACCTATGGGACTGGATCGAAAACATGCTGTTGCTATTCAAAGAATATATCGAAGAGGAGAAAACTATAGGTTCCAAATTATGGATCCGGATTATGGCTCTAAACGTATCATTAGGCTACAGGATCTGAATAATTATAAATTTAAGGCAATCATCCAATAAATAAGACAACTATGAAGCGAATTATCATTTTCATCGTTAGTTTATGGACACCAATTATCTTAACGGCTCAAGAAAAGGTAATACTGCCGAATAGCATATTAAGATTAAAAGAAAAGGATGCTTTATATCAAAAGGAAGCACAACAACAGTTTATTAGGAGTTGCAGAGGGTCTTTTCATTATGATGAACAGTACAGTCGAGCGATTTTAGACACGATTGAAATCATGTATATTCCGCGCTTTAAAGTGGATACCCGTAAGTTTCCGGACCGTGATTTTACTCGATTGCAAAATTTTATCTCTTCTGTAAAACCTGTTCGGGAACCAGTCAACCGTCGACATGGCAGTATAGCATATACGTTCTATTTTAGTGGAGACCGTTATATGGGAGGATCACAAGATACCTATTTTTTGACTTCTCCCGGCATTACGGGGGATAGTCTTGCCCACACGAGACATGGTAAAATTTTCGAAAAAGCGGCAATTGATATTCGTAGCATGAATCCAAAATCACTTTTCCACATTCGTGGTCTTGGTGGAGTAGTGTGGCTGGTTTTGCAGGATGATAGTATTCTTATCTATGATTTAATCAACAAGCAATTCTGCCAGCCACAAGAGTACCTGAATCGCTACACTCCCGAAAAGTTAAAAAACATTCTAAACCTGATATTCTTTTAAGCAACTGAGTGACAAGGCAAATCTTTGCCTTGTCACTTTCACATAATACAACTGCATCCTAATGATCGAACAGTTCGACAAGGATTAACGCCACAATCATATCAACAACAATTCAATTATGGCATAAAGCAGGTAAATAAATATTATTTGAATGATCTTGTAACATAAACATGGGAAAGATTAAAGATACCGAAATTTTCTGGTTGATCCCAGCCATCGCACTACCCTATTGAGCCCTGGGCTTCCCCACTATGGTCAAAATCTATACACAGTGTTATAATCAACTCGGTTCCGATAATCGAGCAATCATGTTAACTGAGTTGGGAACGTATGTTTGATTTACCTTTTGGTCTTGGCAATCATAAATATCACGGCAGCCATTGAGATGAAGATGCCTACAATGATATTTGTCGTTAATGCCTCGCCAAAAACAAACGTCCCGATGAGGATAGCCGTTATCGGCTCGAATACACCGAGAACAGATGCCTTGGTCGCACCTATATTTCGGGTTGCAACAGCTAACGTAGAGGTGGAAACAATGGTCGGCAGAATAGCCAACCCAATGAGGTTCAACCATGCCATATTGTTTTCCAGACCGGTAGTGATATCTGCATCAGACGTTAAGAGCTTTATGAAAAATACAATGGCTCCTACCCCCAAAGCATAGAATGTCAGCAGACTGTTCGAAATGTTTTTGATAGCCTTGCTACGGTTAATTATGACAATAAACATAGCATAAACCAACGCCGATCCCAAAGAGAGTAAAACACCTAACAGACTGATTGTTTGCGTGGAGTCGTTCTTTGTCATGATGGCCACACCGGCAAATGTCAGAAATATGGATAGCCATACTGGCCACGAAGGAATTACTTTCAGAAAGACCATGATGATGGCCACCAGAACCGGATAAAGGAACACGAGAGCCGTAGCCAGTCCCGATGCTATATACTTGAACGCATCAAACAGAAATATACTGCTGGAGGTATAAAGCAGCCCAAGCACACATAAGACACCTGCTTGTTTCCAATTGATTTTGAAACTCTGTTTACTCAAAAAGAGAAATCCTCCCAATAGCACAACGGCAATGATGTAACGGAAGAAAAGGATAGACTCTATTGAAGCTCCTTCCTTGATCAAAGGGAGTGCGAATAGCGGATTCAATCCATATGTTATGCCGGTAATAATTCCTGCCGGGTAGCCAATGATAGCATTTTTACTTAGTGCTTTCATTTTTACTATGATCGGTATTGATAAAACGGTTGCAAAATTAGTAAAAAACCAGGACCTGGATCTAACTAAGAATTATTAAGCAAAAAAGATGTTACATTACCTGCAACTTTAACAGAACATACATCCTTCTTGTTTTGAATGGATATACGTTAAATTACCCCCAACATTATTTAACACCAACAAACCGTAAGATTAACCATCAACCGCTGCACATTAATCGCATATTACAACATTGCAGATAATCAACAAATTGCTTATATTTATAGCATAACGGTAAAAACTTGCAAAACTCGCCACCAATACAAACAGCTCTTTGATCTACTATACCTCCATAACAGAGACAAAACCCTCTCAATTTTAAATGAGAGAAAATTATACATAGCGACATCGGATTGAAAAGTATTCATACATACCGCTAATGCCTCTCCCCAATCACAGCATCGCAAATTAGAATTATTACCCTCATATTTGGAAACTCCAAAGGCGAAATAGACCACATAACTCCCCCATTTTCATCCTCATATAACAACACCAGTTATAACACGGATGCAATAACAAATGCACATTTGAATAAAAAAATATATTACACACAGATTTTCAATAATTTACAGACAAATTCAGCTCTATTTAAACGAAAAGGCAACAAACAAAAACATAAAGACTATGAAAAAGACAATTCTCAATTTTTTGGTGGTACCATTCGTAATGTGAATTCTCTCTCTCATGCACAAAAAAGGAAGGAGCGGACTGCCATAAAAGAATTTCAACAAACAATGCGTCAGAAACACCAATATATGTTATTGATGACGTTAATAATGGCTTAGGACCAACATATCCTTCAGAATTTGCTTTAAAACATCTTGCAGATCCGACCACAAGAAAGCATTATATGCTTGCACCCGGGGAAGCTACAAATAGAATCATATATGACGAACAGATATGTTACGAACATAGATTTGGAACGTTTGTAAGCAGAGACTATTTAATAATCTTTTTTCTGGATGCAAAAAAGGTCGATTCACTGAATACACTGGAAAAACTGATCGAGCACAATAAAGAGATTTGCTTGGGATCACGTAGATTCCGAACATTCAAGGAAATGGAACAGGCAAACTTTAGGGTAACCTATCCGGACGATGCTGAGCTGTACGTCCAACAAGAAATTCAATAAAATTACAGCTATACAAAAACAATCTTTAGAGTAACTGATCCATAAACCATTGCTCAAAACAGCCAATCAGGCCAAATACGCTGATCTAATTAGTATCTTAGGATTCATATAACTACTCAGACTCTAACTAAATATTTGCACTTAACCCACCACACCTTGATACAACCTCAACACACGAATTGCAACATATTAAAACCACCCTTACACTACATTAAACGATGAAACGAAACGTTATTTTAATCCAACTGCTCTTTTGTGGATTGCTATTTTGCCTGTCGTTGATTTTTCATGCCCTTTATGTTGGGAATTCTCACCCTGAACCTATTTTTTACCCTCAAAGCGACTTGAAGATGCTCATAGAATTAGTGCTATTGGTTGGGTTATCTTGGGGTATGTGCCGAGCTATCTTAAAATCCAATCAAAAACTACATACAGCTCTCTGGTCTGCGGTTTCATTGTTCATACTTTTCGAACTGACCAAATATTTGGAATATGCCTGCGGCTACTTGCCAAATTACACCGACCTCCCAATTCTATTCAGTCTGTTATTTTCTTTTACCGCTATCCTGATCTACACAGCTATTTTGTATTTAATCTGCCTGCTGTGGACAAAACTACGTACCCCCAAAAGCCGTTAATCCTGACGCTACACACCTCACCTTTAGCACACCATAACTACACAGGTCACGTTCTCGGAATAAATCGTATTTTTTAACCAAACACGTTTTCCCAGCGTTTAAGAACATTATTCAATCTACAGCTCATCTATCATCGAGACTCGAAATATCATAAAAATAACCCTAAGTGCAACCATTCTGTCGTAGTTAGAATGGAGACATGGACCTATGTATTGATTCGCTTTTAGGTCTGTTTCTGAAACATAAGCAGTCTGACTGCAACACAGTCCGTTTTTGTCATTGAAGACTCTACTCCAAAAATATCACGCACAATTTCATCGCAAGCCATTCATCGTTTCAATACACTTTCTTTAATTTTGTAGTGTAGCTTTGAACTCTATCGAGTTTCATGTATTTTTTATCCACTTTTAGCTCCAAACCGACTCAAAAGGAAAACAATATGCGAAAGAATTTTGGTTCAAACAGTTGGCTTTATCCAATGCCCGTACTCATTGTGGCGACATACGATGAACAAGGTGTGCCCAATGCCATGAATGCCGCCTGGGGCGGTATTTTTTCTGATGAGATGATCGGAATCTGTCTGTCAGAAAATCATAAAACCACAAAAAATATTTTGGCAAACCATGCTTTTACGGTAAGTATAGGGACTGCAGAACAGGTTGTGGCATGTGATTATGTCGGTATTGTCTCAGCAAACAAAGAGCCTGACAAGTTTGCAAAAGCTGGATTCCATGCGACCCGGTCCGAACATGTCAATGCCCCTTTGATCGATGAATTACCCATGGCACTGGAGTGTGAACTGATCTCATACGACAAAAACAGCAATCATTTGGTCGGCCGGATTGTAAACATTACAGCAGATGAAAGTATTCTCACCGACGGCAAAATCGATCCCCGCAAATTGCGTCCGATCTCGTATGACCCGATTCACCATGACTACATAGAATTAGGCAGCAAAGTGGACGATGCCTTCTCATGTGGCAAGCAACTAAAATAAACGCCATGAAAGCCTACACATATCTATCGCAGGGACATTTCGGATTGATCAATAAACCGAAACCTGAATTGCAACATGCACGGGATGCCATTGTACGTGTTACTCTTAGCAGTATATGCACCAGTGATCTGCACATTAAGCATGGAAGTGTGCCTCGTGCAGTGCCCGGAATCACGGTCGGACATGAAATGGTCGGTATCGTAGAGCAGGTAGGCGACGAGGTACACACCGTCAAACCCGGTGATCGCGTGACGGTCAATGTGGAGACCTTCTGCGGTGAATGCTTCTTTTGCCAACACGGCTATGTGAATAATTGTACAGACCCCAATGGAGGATGGGCTCTGGGATGTCGTATTGACGGAGGACAAGCCGAGTATGTACGTGTTCCTTTTGCCGATCAGGGGTTGAATCGTATCCCGGATCGGGTGAGCGATGAACAGGCTCTGTTTGTGGGGGATATTTTGGCAACAGGTTTTTGGGCTGCTCGCATTTCCGAGATCAAGCCCCAAGATACTGTACTGATTATCGGGGCCGGTCCAACCGGTATATGCACGCTGCTCTGTGTAATGCTGCACAACCCGAAACAGATCATTATTTGTGAACAATCGGCCGAAAGAATCCAGTTTGTACGAGCGCACTATCCCCATGTGAAGGTTGTAACCCCAGAAGAGTGCATCGCAACAGTCCGCAACAGCAGCAACCACGGAGGAGCCGATGTGGTCATCGAAGTGGCTGGGGCAGATGACACTTTTCAATTGGCATGGAAAGCGGCACGCCCCAATGCGATTGTTACCATCGTTGCCTTATATAACAAACCGCAGATCCTTCCGTTACCAGACATGTACGGCAAAAACCTCACATTCAAAACAGGAGGTGTAGATGGGTGTGACTGTGCAGAGATATTGCGTTTGATCGAAGAGGGGAAAATCGACACCACCCCATTGATTACCCACCATTTTGCCCTTACTGATATTGTTAAGGCCTATGATCTATTCGAAAACAAAAAAGACGGTGTGATCAAAGTTGCAATCAAAAATTAATTCATTGGGCGATCCACAATCACAAGCTTGGACAAAAGTTAATTGCTCTCGGTTTCAACATGATTGTACCGTGCCTTATCAATACCATACTCTCAAGCCCCAAATAGCGAAATTTGACTAATCGCTTTTCTCTAACAGTTTGGTCATTACAGGCTATTCAACACTTATTGCAAAAGCTAAATCTTACAAACACAATTCCTGTTTTGATCGCATGTGGACATCACATAAATCGCAAATAGCAAGGAGTAAGAAACAGTCAAAATCAAACAATACGACAAAAACAGAGTGTTAAAACGAGTATTTATATAAATATTAAAAACTGGTCCCCTCGGTCTCAAGGGACCAATCGTTCATAGCGTTATAAAACAAAGTATCCCCGAAATGTTCGGGGATACTTCTTGAATGCCTCCTTATCATAATCCTAAGTTTTGATTATGAAAAGGTGAATCATCAATAAGGAAGCACTTTATCGAGATCGATGATTAACTGCTCAGATTTGTTTTTCAACTCATTTTTAAGCGCAGATTTCACAGCCTTCATGGTTTTTGCATAATCCGCTTTCAAAGTAACCTGTACTTCGTATTGACCATTTTGGCCTTCACGATAAATTTCCAAAACGGGCACTACCCCCTGCAACTGTGCTGAAACAATAGTTTTGCTTCCAGCAACCAACTCATCAACCAATTCGGTATCATTATCACCCAAATCCGTTGAAGCGACCTGACTGGTAATTTTTTGTGCAATTGCAGAATTAACCTGCTGAGCAATTTCACCCCGCGCACGCGTATCTGCTATCTGTTTGGCAGCAGAATAATTACCCCCCAAAGCTTTGTGTGTCCCAATAAAATAGAGCTGCTCACCCGTCTCTTCGTCAGTGTCCAATTCGGCAAAACGAGCATTTTGCATCTGTTTCTCAATCGGCAATTTACCAGGCATTACTTTCCAACCATCCTTCTCCAGTTGCTTGGCATCCTTGCGACAATCTCTCTCTACTTTGGCACGCAACTCTTTCTTCAACTCTTTACTTGACTGTTGCGCCATAGCAGGTGCTGCCATTACAATCAGACTCAATAGAGTCCATGCAAACAAACGTAATTTCATAGCTAAATATTGTTAGTTTTTATTACCAATTCGATTGAAATGTAAGATTAAACGGTGTCGAGAACGAAACCGAATCTTTCCCGTAATTACCTCGCAAGGTGCCACGCATCATCTGCAATTTGTTACCATGACCAGAGGTATAAACAACAGGAGTTACATAATCTACCTGTAACAAATGGGTAGATTCACCCGTAAACGTAAAGTCCAAACCATCCATGACAATGGCTCCTACCACACCCGGAACATTCAGAACCAAACCTGTTACCTGGAATTGATCACAATGTTTGTTTGTAATCTCCATGCGAATATGGATCGCTTGAAGAGTGTCTGCCGAACCTTTCGTTGCCGTTAGATAGGCAGTTCCCACAGGCCGAATTTGTACAGTAAGATCCTGTTTCTTAAAATAGATCGTGTGCACAACCGATTTACCACCCAAACGGAACGTCAAACGGATTTCACCCGGTGCATTCTCTTCACAAAATTCTGTACTGTACGTTACTCTACATCCGGAATCTTCCATGTGACAAGCAATCTGAGTGGCACACTCCGATTTGGCTTTCGGTTGTTGAGAGACCTTGATCGGACGCCCATTCAAACGAAATACCAAGAAAGCCTCTTCGTTTTTCTCTTCAGCAGTCTCAATGACAACCTGATCATACAATTTCCGATAGTTTGCTTGCAAAGAGATAGCAGCCTGCTTACGTACATCGTCGAAGAAATAGGTAATCAAAGGCTTGAGATCCTCAATGGCCCGATCGATCTGTTCCAACGAAGCTACCGAATCGATCCCTTTCTCCAAGGCATTGTATCGAGCAACCATTTCCCGATCACGCTGTTCGAACTCTCGGGTCATCTTTTTCAACTCAATACGCGGGAAAGGATACTTTATGGCATACAGATAGGTGACTTTTTTCGTCTCCTTGTCCATACGTTTTTCCCAATAAGAGTCTTCGATTTTGGAGACCGAAATTCCTCGTATGAAGGGAATATTGGCAGACTGAGTCTTCAGTACAGAGGTAAACTGGTCCGTAAAATCGGTAATACCGCTATTTCCGGCACTCTGTGCAATTCGACTCTCTGTCCCAAACTGTACATTTTGAGCAACTGACTCGATAATCTTCGTCCGGACATTGTCGAGACACTGATTACGAGCCGCATCCAAATCATCGGCAATCGCCGATGTGATCACATACTCCTCTTGCGTTCTATCCAGCCATACAGGTGCTTTGGATGCACTGCGGTCCAATACTTTGATCGGTTGTGCCGCATCTGCAACGCCATACAACGAACAAGACAAGCACACAACCGTCAATAAACGGATATATTTCATTATGTTCATGACTGCTACTGTTTGCTTTTAACAATCGAATAGAGGCATAGAATCCAAACTATCAACAAGATGATAGAGACAGCTACATACCACTGACAGGACAATCCAACCAATGCGGACGCGCACCCCCAAACCACTCCGAGTACCAAAGCCAACCAGGAGAGTATGACACAGAAAACAGATGAACGAGGGTACTCTTTCAACGAGACGCCACCCAGACCTACCGATAAAAAGGCCAAAGCCAGCACACCTTCACCCACTGCATAAACCCACGATTCGCTGCCCATATAGAACAGCCATGCGGTCACCGCACTCAACAATACGGTACAAACCGCCAATACCGGATTAAATTTCATTGTTTTAACATCTATTTTTCCGGAATGGGAGGAGGCACACATTGCAGATCAGGAGCTATATCCTCGATATCCACAGCATGCATCCACGCCGTCATACCCGGCTTCCACATATAAGTTTCTGCTGTAATTCGCCCTTCACGAATAAAGGAGAGAATCTGACTCAACGTGAACGGTCCTTGTTGGCGTCCATCCATAATCGCATGAATATACGCCTGCGTTGAAATCTGCCCTGGAGCAAAGGAGGGATCGCCCAAAGGAGCATTGGCACGTTCAACCTGAGCCATAGAATGTTCCATCATATTCCCCATGGCACGGGCGAAAACCGTAGCCATGGAAAGCCCCATGGAAAGTTCCATCAAATCATTTATCGAATCCTCTTTCATATCTTTCGCTTTACAGGTTAACGATTCATACCCGGTACTGGAGGTGGAGGCGGAACTGCTGCAAACAGGGACGACAACTCTGGCAATTCAGATGCCGGCTGCCACTGTGCCATACCCGCTTTCCAAACATAACTAGCGCTATTCATCTCTCCTCGCTGCACCATCTGACGCAACTGAGCCAAAGTATAAGGTCCTTTCTGAACACCGTCAATAAACAGGTGATATTGTGCCAACGCCTCTTGAGGCGGAACAGGCGGTTGTGGCTGATTGAGACCCTGCATCATACCGGTCATCATATTGGCCATTCCGCCACCAACCGCTGTGCCCATCATCATACCGGTCATCATACCAGCAGGGTCCATTCCTCCCCCACCTCCGATACCTCCACCGGCACCGTTACGTCCCCATTCACCGAGACTCTCTGCAGCAGTACGTGCCACCTCTCCCTGAACGTTGATCTGATGCGCTCCAATAAAGGTAGATTCCGTTTGCAATTTCTGAGCACGTTGAGCCTCCTCGTTCCGTCTCCACTGCAGATCCTCATTCAACTTCTGTTGCGCTTCGATATTCTGCATGGTCACCTCGGTCTGCTTGTCGGCAATCATCTCTGACCGCAGTTTAATGATCTTATCCAGACGTTGATAACTTTCGTCCGACTTATCCAACTCTACAGAAGAGAGATTGACCTGTCTAAGATTGATTCCAAAGTCCTCTTCGACACGTGAACGCAACTCCGTTTCCAGCAATTTATTAATCTCTATCAAGAATGAACCGATACGGTAAATAGAGAAATTACACATCTTTGGAGAACGACCAACGACTGACGATACGTAAGCAATCATCGGATCACGGATCTGCATGGCAAAATCCTCCATTTCAAAACTACGGAGACGATGCAGAGCAATAAACTTTTTGTAATCACGAATATTAAACATCATGCTCCCCTTGACCGTCGCAGGAACTGAATAGTCATCAAGCCGGGGATCGGTAATCTCCACACGAGGAATAAAGAAAGGCAATTGAATCAGCCCCTCCATATTGATAAAATAGACCTCAGCCTGGAACGGAGAACTACCTCCAAAGGCAGCCCCTACCAATCCTGTCAATACCGGAAAGTTGGCAGTTTTAATCGTCGTATCGCATGGCCCTTCAATATAATCCATCGCCGAACCATTGCTGGTATACACAAATACCGCAACCTCCCCGGCTTTTACACGCAACGAACTACCGTATCGAATAGCATTCTCTTTTCGTGTCGAACGGCCATCATTGGCAGGAGACCATTTCCACACCAAATAATCCGATTCGTCACAGCGGATCACATCCATTAATCCGCCTTCACGTTTATTTCCGAACAATCCCATAATATTCCTATTTATTTAAGAGCTGTTTGAGCCGCGAAATATCTGATTTGAAACGCATATCCTTACATCCGGATACGAAATTGGTGGCAACATCAGATTTATCCGCAAGTTTCAACCCCTGTACAATTACACATGCACAATCATAATCGCCAGGATTACCCATACAGAAATCCATAAAGAAATCTTGAGCCCGGTCAAACTCTGCAGCAGAAACCATACTCTGCACCATCTGCATACGCACAGCTACACTACCCGTATTATCTGGAGTCAAAGCATACTGCTCAACATAAACTTTTGCTGCCTCATCGTAACGTTTTTCCTCCAAAAGAGAAGGTATATGGGTTGCGGTGGCTTCTCGCGCAAAGGATAAAGCCATACTTACACCGCCCCAACTGATTAACAACAGCAACACAATCGCTCCCGCAGTAATACCAGCTCCACAGATCTTGGTTTTTCGGGTATGTGCAGTTCTTTCCTGTATGGTCTGTTGCATGCGTGCGTCAATTTCGGCAATCGCTGAACGGACCTCACGATTCTTACCATAGGATATCTCCAACTCCCGTTTGGCACTATCATACTCCGCAACCAACGATTTAATTCGACTGGTTTGCCCGTCAGCCGCACGTTTGCCCCGTAACTTTTGTACCACCTCGACAATAGACAGAATCAACAACAGCAAAACCAATCCCCATAACAGCAGATTGCCCCATGCCGCTGCCAATACAATCATGCAAAGCAATGCAACAGGATAGACCAAAAACAAAAAGGATCGTATTCCCTCAAAATAGGTAGCCTCTGGCAACGAACGCAATGCAGAAAGTCTATTTTCAAGCTCCGTTAAAGACTCCGATACCCGATTCTCTCCCCCATCGGTTTGTCCGGTCGTATCGGTATAACCACACACTGGACATACTTTAGACAAGGGGGGCATTGGCTCCTTGCAGCGTGGACACAGATTCATCTCTCTTCTTTATTTAAATTTGGACAAAAACCATTTATTTACCTTATCGTTGAACGACTCGGCCATGTCTGCAGCACTCTCCGAATTACCACCTCCAGAGACCGTAGAAGCAGCTTCACGAGCCGTTGCAAGCTGTAACTGCTGCAAAGCTACCGCATCCTGACGAGCCTGTTCATTTTGGCGAAGAC
>ERZ791624.610-NODE-610-length-23143-cov-1.913851_pt1 | contig 23143 bp, 22 predicted proteins | sample MGYA00510058_ERZ791624 | MGnify/ENA primary metagenome ERZ791624 (study PRJEB30046, sample SAMN00715158) | human gut metagenome | study: EMG produced TPA metagenomics assembly of the A metagenome-wide association study of gut microbiota in type 2...
GAAGATCGGCATTGGATCCGGCTGTATAGTGAGGAAACAGTCGGACAAAATCAAGCAGCTTCACGAATGCGGCATGGTCGATCTTCATTGGAGTATGGTTAGCATTAAAGATGATACAGTGCTCGTTATAGTATACATAAGGGGAGTACTGTAAAAAATATGCCTGTCCATCTAAGGTGATAGGCATGATTCTGTGATTTTGCCTTGCAGGATGTGAGAAATGTCCGGCATAGCCTTCGTTTTCACGGCAGAGCAGACAGGCTGGATAACCGGATTTCTTTGCCTTTCCGGCTTTTGCGATATCTCTTGGATCCTTCTCCGGCTTGGACAGATTGATCGTAATATCGATCGGACCGTATTCCGTTTCCGTAACCCATTTTTCATCCTTTGCGATACGGTCTTCACGAATATAGTTTGTAGCCTTGCTGAAAGCATAATAATAATTCGTTGCTTCCTTCGGGGATACAGCATATTTATCAGCAAATATTTTCCGTACAACGGATGGAGCAGGAGTGAGCATACCCATGATCTTTGTATCGAAAAGATCACGGTTTGTGATCGTGTCATCCTCCATCAGTTTATGCCGGTATGCATAATCTAACATATCGTTTAGGATATCAACGAGCGGACGGGATGGGATCTCGGCCGGTTCGGTGTATTCCTGAATGTCGAATAACTCTAACAGACGGTTTGTAACATATATTTCGTCTGCAGGATCTACGAGTCCTTTATTTAAACCATAAGTAACTAATTCTTTGATATATGTTTCTATCATAATCGTAACCTCCCATAAAATTTGTTATTATATCGTGAGCATAGCTCACTCAATGCATTCCGCAAAATCAGCCCTCTTGCAAGCAAGTGATTTTGCGTTCATTATATCATGTCGTCTGTTTTACAGTACCTGCATACCGCCGTATTTGCGGATCTTCAGTACATGACAGGAGCCTTCGCCAAATACATGATCCATAGCCTGACGATAAGTTTCAACAGTGTCATTTTCTACAAATGCCTGAATGGTTCCGGCAAAACCACCGCCGTGAACACGGCTTACTCCGTGGCTTCCAAGTGTGATATCACTGACAGCCAGAGCAACAGATACATTCTGCGCCTGAATATCTTTATTCGTATATACATTCTGTAAATACTTGAAAGAAGAATCGCCTGATGCTTTAACCGCTGCAAGGAATGCAGGCATATCACCTTTTTTCAGGGAAGCAGCCTGAATTTCTACCCGTTTTACTTCTTCAAAATAGTGAAGGGCACGAAGCAGGTAACGGTCGCCGAGTTTGGTGCGGATATCAGTCATGTGGTCGATGATATCCTGTTCACTTAATTCGTTTAATACCGGTTTGCCAAGCATCTCCGCAACGGCACACATCTCGGCAGGAACTGCAGCATAGTCAGCAGTCAGATCTACATGGGAGCCCTTTGTATCAGTGATACAGAGACTGTAACCGCTCTTTGCCATATCAAAGTCGATCTTTTCAACAATAGGATCGGCCGGATCTGCAAAGTCGATATGTACAAGATTTCCGACGGAAGATGCCATCTGATCCATCAGACCGCAAGGCTTTCCGAAGTATACATTTTCTGCATACTGGCCGATGATCGCAATCTCGATTGCAGATACGGAACCATTATTATAAAGTCCCGACAGGATGGTTCCGATGATTGTTTCGAATGCTGCAGAAGATGAAAGACCGGCACCGATCAGTACATCACTGGTGATATATGCTTTGAAGCCGCCAACAGCGTGTCCGCGTTCCTTTAATCCGGCAGCAACACCCTTGATCAGAGCCATTGTTGTTTCTTTTTCACTTTCTACAAGAGAGAGGTCGGATGCGTCGATTGTAATGAGATCATATCCGTCTGAGATAACCTGGATCTTATCATCGGAAGTCTTTGCAACGATGGCAATCGCATCCAGATTGATAGATGCGGCAAGTACCTGACCGTGCTGATGATCAGTATGATTTCCACCTACTTCACTTCTGCCCGGAGCGGAGAAGATAGATACCTCTGTGTCTCCGAAATCTTTGATGAATTCCTGAAGAGCGGCGATATATCTGCCATTCTGATAAGCGAGCAGATGCTCATCGACATAGATATCGGTTAATAATTCATTGTACTGTTCTGATTCAAAGTCTTTTATTAGTTCAGATGCATGTTTCATATGTTTATCCTCCTGATCATACATGATAATTGATGTGCTTATATCTGTACGGTGCGTAAATGTGTGTTTACTTGTACAGATGTGTCTGTTTTTCTAAGTCTGTTTGTTCTTTATAGTGACAGGATAACATATGTTTAGTAAAATGTCAACAATACTTTAGTAAAGATTTACTGAAAAAGTAATTGAAAAATAAAAAAAAATCTGTTACACTAGGTTGGTAAAAATATAGTAAATTTATCCAATAAATATGGAGTAAAGAGGTATATTATGACGACAATCAAGGATATTGCGAGATGGGCAAATGTGTCACCGGCTACAGTTTCAAGAATTTTGAACGATGATCCGACATTAAATGTTTTACCGGAGACAAAGGAAAGAGTCCTTCGGGCAGCGAAAGAATTGCATTATACAAAGAAAAAGTCAGCCAGATTAAAGAAATCATTCCAGCTTGGGCTTGTGCTTTGGTTCTCTGCAGAAGATGAGATGAAAGATAGCTATTATCTGTCCGCAAGAAAGGGAATCGAGGATTTCTGTATCAGCCAGTCGATTGAACTGGTTCGGGTATTTCGGAATGACAGCAACTATCTGGACATGCTGCGTGGTTGTGATGGAATTATCTGCCTGGGTAAGTTTGCGCAGGAGGAAGTAAAATCATTTATAGAGATATGCAGTAATATTGTATTTCTGGATATGAAGGTGGAGCATTATAATATTACTTCCCTAACGATGGACTTTAAACAGGCAGTAAGGGATGTGCTTGATTATCTGTACCATCTGGGACATCGCAAGATTGGATTTATGGGTGGTAAAGAGTATGTGGGAAATCATGAGCTTCTGGTTGATCCAAGACTGGAAGAATACATTGCATATATGAAAGAAAAGGATCTTCCATACGAGAAATATCTGTATGAGGGAAACTTCAATACATTCTCCGGTTATGAGATGGGAAAAGTGATAGCAGGATCTGACGAACGTCCAAGTGCAATCTTTGCAGCCAGTGATGCACTTGCGGTAGGAGCATTAAAGGCATTCAAGGAAGCGGATATGGAAGTGCCGGAGGATATTTCACTTGTTGGCTTTAATAATACAGAGCTTAGTGAGTATACAGTTCCTGCACTTACAACGGTAAATGCTCCGGCATATGATATGGGACAGCATGGAGCAAACCTGATCTACGCTGCATCAAACCTTAGTATCCGTACTCCGTTAAAGGCTGAGATCCCATGTAATCTCATCGTCAGGGAATCCTGTATGGAATACACAGAAAAATAAAATTTAAAAAATGATTGATAAATTGCGCAAAAGTTGCTTGTTTAAATACAAGAGTTGCGCAAAACATTGCGCTACACTAAGAGAGAACAAGTGAATACAATGGATGATATGTCACAACTACAGAGAGCAGTTGAAAATCATAAGATTGATGGATTGATTCTTGGACGGACACTGATCCGGGATGATAGAATCAAATATTTAAAACAGACGGATCTTCCATTTGTAGCGATTGGAAGCACGGAAGAACCGAATGTTGCGCAGATCGATAACGATCATATCGCAGCCTGCCGGGAATTAACCTCCATTCTCATTATGAAGGGAATGAAGAAATTTGCATTGATTGGTGGGGACAGCAATCATGTAGTCAACCGGACAAGGCGAGAAGGCTTTGAACAAGGTATTACCGGTGCCGGACTTATGATAGAAGATATGAAAGTATATATGGATTGCGTTGATAGATCAAATGTCGAGATGACAGTAGAAGACAGTATGCGCCACATGGTCGACTGTATTGTCTGCATGGATGATGGTATCTGTAAATGGGTGCTGGACAAGCTTAGAAAAGAAGGCATATCTGTTCCGGAACAGATATGCCTTCTTTTTATAACAGCGCCCTGCTTGAAAATAACCGCCCGGCGATCACATCATTACAGTATGACCCAAAAGAACTTGGTAAAACAGCCGGAGAGACACTATTTCGGATGATCGAAGGTGAAGATATCGCAGACCGGATTTTATTAGGATATGAAGTGACACTGAAAGGATCTACGCAATAGATCAGGAATATAGAATGTATGCAAACCGTTGAAACCTTGAGGTTTTAACGTGAACATAAAATATCCCCCCTCCTTTAAAGAGAGCCTTATTAAGCTGATGATAAGGCTCTCTTTTGTGTTGGGTTAGAATGATATAAGTCTGGCTTCCTGTCTGATTATATAAACGCATGACTCATTTTGTTTCTATTCGATACACTCACCTATTTATCAGCAGTCGCCCAAACTCACCCTGTGGGTTCAGACATGGGCTTGGTGCTGATGGTTAGAGTGCATCTCATTACGAAACTGCATGAATGTCATTGCTTTTTATATAATCAGACAGGTAGCCGGGCTTATATTAGTTAAGTATTTCTCAGAAAGAGAGACTTATTTGCTACTTGCGCAAACTGTTGCACCATATTTTGGAAAAACTATTAAAAACACGCAACTATCTGTTTGAATAGATAGATGTATTTGTAATATAGCACATAAAAATAGGTTAAAAAACTGATCAAAATGTATCAACATGCTATGATTCACAGATAGCAAGATATGAAGCAAGAGACCTTGGACCATCTAACATCGAAGCATCAAATTCAGATGTAGTACAGGCAGATCCGGCTATCGCAGCACTTGCAGCACAGGCAGCATATGCTACACCACAGCGTGTTGGTAACAATTACTGGGATCCTGCAAAGACACTTGGACAGATGCAACAGAGCCTTTTTTCATTCATTTTAGTTATAAAGAAATACAGCAAGCGTGGCTTGCTGTATTTCTTTATAGTACAATCTGAAAATTTTATTTTATCTTTTTATTAGTTGACTTGAAGCTGACAGATGTATCGTTTGCTTTTGTCTTTCCGGCTGTGGCGGCTTTCTCTGCAACTTTTGCTTTCTCTGTGTTTTTTATTTTTTGTTCATTTTTCTTTAATGTCTGTTCCTGAACGGAATGCATGTCATCAATCAGGTGCTCGATGCACTTCTTCTTAACATAGACATCAACGGACAACATAGAGACCATACACATATCGTGAAGATAAGCGTCTGTTTCCGGATCATACATATCGGATGCCTTATCATAGGTGGATAAGATGCTTTTGATTATGTCATTATAGTTGTCGATCTCGTAATTGAATAATTTGCGGTAGACCTCTTCGATGTTGACCGGTGATTCACCGTTATAGCAGTCGTTGTTATTCATCGGGGCAAGAAGTGTCTGAATATCAGTGATACTTACAAAGTTCTTGAGGTAGTAAATATACAACAGCATGATCAGATGATCCTTGGAGTAACGCTTCTTGTCGGGTGGCGGGAGAAGGTTGTTTTTCGTATAATTATTGATCATGGTCTTTGTCATGGTCTTGTCATCGTCACTTCGTTTATTAGCGTTCAGCTTATCCTCCATAAAGGTTGTTAACTGATCCATATACAGATCGATCTCAGGTATATCATCCGGATCGATGTAACTCAGAGAAGTTGCAATCTGTAATAATTTTTTTCTGCGAGTAATATTTTTATTCATTAGAATCTCTCCCAAACATAACCAAATCTGTATGAATTCTATAGGAAAGTCCTGCTTTCATGTAAACGATATGAAATACAGGACTTTATAACCTTAGTATTCTATTATATAGGAATAAAAATCACAACACAAGCATTTTGACAGAATTTTTAAAATTAAAAACTCAAACTGAACAGACGTATGTATGTCTATGTTATGATGCTCTTTTTAGATGGCAATTTTTAAGAACAGATTGGATTATTCGTTGTTGCTATCAATATCAGTATTCGGCTTTGGTAGAATTTCGAGCAGAACTCGTGAAACACGATTTTTATCTAATTTTGTTACCTTGCAGGATATCACACCATCAGATGCTGTATCTCCAACGGATGGAAGGTGATCTAATAACTGGATGATATAACCACCGATAGAATCATAATCCTCAGATTCGATATCCAGATCCAGCGCATCGTTCAGGTGTCTAATTTGATCCCGCCATCAATGCTGTAATGTGTATCATCTATTTTCACAATATTATTATGCTCTGCATCATCGTATTCATCCTTGATATCACCGATTATTTCTTCGATCAAGTCCTCCATAGAGATCAGACCAACACAGACGCCATATTCATCCAGCACGATACCGATGGAATTTGAACTGGATTTCATGTTTGCCAAAAGATCATTTGTTTTTTGAAATTCATAAACATAGAATGGTTCGCGGACGATGTTTGTTACGTCAAAATTGTTGATGTCATGGGTTGCTTTATAAAAGAACAGATCTTTTACATGCAGGATGCCGATGACATTATCACGAGAATCCTTATAAACAGGAAGTCTGGTGTAAGGAACCTCCATATACTGCTTCAGCAGTTCATCATAAGTAGCGGTAACAGGAACCATGGTCACATCGGTACGGGGAATCATAATATCACGAACACGGGAATCTCCGAAGTCCACTACGTTTGTGATCATTTCCTTTTCCTTGTTCTCGATGACACCTTCTTCTCACTGACGTTTACCATGGTGATCAGTTCATCTTCGGTAATGGATTTGGCACTTTCGTTTGTATCCATATGTAAGATCCAGAAAATAACATGAGAGATCTTGTTTATGATGAATACAAATGGGGTAAAGATATATACCAGAAACTGTACGACGTCCACATAAAGTATTGACATTTTAACACTGTTATTTTGGGCAAGCGTTTTCGGTGTGATCTCACCAAATAACAGGATCAAAAGGGTGAGGATTCCGGTTGCGATTCCGACTGCCTTGCTTCCGAATAAATTAGTGGTAAGTGTTGTTGCAAGAGCGGAAGCTGAAATATTCACGATGTTATTACCTATTAATATTGTGCTGATCAGTTTGTCGCTGTTAGAGATCAGTTTAAGAACTCGGGCAGCACGTTTGTTCCCGCTATCAGCCATTGAACGCAGGGTGAATTTATTGACGGTTGTAAGAGCTGTTTCGGCAGAAGAAAAGAATGCCGATAACAGGATTAATAGAATAATTGTAATTAACTGGATAATTGTACTGGGGTGCAAAAAAAATCATCTCCTAAAAATATTTTTGCTTTTGATTGTACAGAATAGAGAAAAGCTTGTCAAGAACAGAACGACTAAGAAATGGTGATTTCATATAAACATTAGACTATCCGGTAGTGTTCGGAATAAATGAAGGAGAAGATGCAGATACTAATGCATGTAGATGATAATAGACAGTTATGCAGATATCATTGCCTGATGTTGTTGGTGCATGACCGGATCTATGAAATCTGCGATAAAGACTGACAAATGTCAAGGAGGTAAGAACGATGAGAAGTTCAACAGAAACCTATCATGAGGTAGCAGAACGTTGCAGTGCTTATGAAAAGACATGCCATTGCAACAGCATGACCAACAAAGCGGATGGTGAAAAGAGCTGCTTAAACTGTTCCCATTTCAGCAAGGACGAACATTGTAAATTAGATCTTTATGATCCGATTGTAAAGAATCTGAAATAACAGGAAAACAGAACTGAAGGGTTCATCCCTGACCGGTCAGCCGGAAAAGACTTGGAAAATGAGCCTTTTCCGGCTTTTTCAGGCACATACGTTCTTTTCATAATTGACACATATTCAACTAATTGATATACTTTTAGATTAGAAAAATGGAAAGGTATGTGTATCGATGATAAGTGCAAATAACGTAACATTAAGATTTGGAAAGAAAGCTTTATTTGAAGATGTAAATATTAAATTTGTACCGGGTAACTGCTACGGACTGATCGGAGCAAACGGAGCCGGTAAATCAACCTTTTTGAAGATCCTTTCAGGAGAGATCGAACCATCAAAGGGTGATGTCACAATGGATGAGGGGGAGCGTCTGTCTGTATTACAGCAGGATCACTACAAGTTCGATGAATACACAGTACTCGATACTGTTATCATGGGAAACAAGCGCCTGTATGAGATCATGAAAGAAAAAGATGCGATCTATGCAAAAGAAGATTTTACAGATGAAGATGGTATCCGTGCTTCCGAACTCGAGGGCGAATTTGCTGATATGAACGGATGGGAAGCAGAATCCGATGCTGCTAAATGGCCTTGGTGTGGATACAGAATATCATTATATGATGATGAAAGATTTGGATGGTGGACTGAAGGTTAAGGCACTGCTTGCACAGGCGTTATTTGGCAATCCTGACGTTCTTCTTCTCGATGAGCCTACGAACCATCTGGATATGGATGCGATCGCATGGTTGGAGGAATTCCTGATCAACTTTGAGAATACCGTTATCGTGGTATCCCATGACCGTTATTTCTTGAATAAGGTATGTACTCAGATCGCCGATATCGATTATGCAAAGATCCAGTTATATGCCGGTAACTATGATTTCTGGTATGAGTCCAGTCAGTTGATGATCAAGCAGATGAAAGAAGCAAATAAGAAGAAGGAAGAGAAGATCAAGGAATTACAGGAATTCATTCAGAGATTCTCGGCAAATGCTTCCAAGTCCAAACAGGCAACCTCCAGAAAGAGAGCACTGGAAAAGATCGAACTGGATGATATCAAGCCATCCAGCCGTAAATACCCATATATTGATTTCCGCCCAAAGAGAGAGATCGGAAATGAAGTATTGACTGTATCTCATATTTCAAAGACAGTAGAAGGCGAGAAACTGTTAGATGATGTATCGTTTACAGTAGGACATGATGACAAGATTGCATTTGTCGGACCAAATACAAAGGCAACAACAATGCTGTTCAAGATCCTTGCGGGAGAAGAAAAGCCGGATGAAGGAAGCTTCAAGTGGGGCGTTACAACTTCACAGGGTTATTTTCCGAAGGACAACACAAAGGAATTCGATAATGACCTGATCATCGTAGACTGGCTGACGCAGTATTCGGAAGAAAAGGATGCAACTTATGTACGAGGCTTCCTTGGAAGAATGCTATTTGCCGGCGATGATGGCGTTAAGAAGGTAAAGGTTCTGTCCGGTGGAGAAAAGGTTCGTTGTATGTTATCCAAGTTGATGATCATGGCTCCGAACTGCCTGATCTTAGATGAACCTACAAACCATCTGGATATGGAATCTATTACGGCATTGAATAACGGATTGATCAAGTTCCCGGGTGTTATTCTGTTCTCATCACAGGATCATCAGTTTGTACAGACGACAGCAAACCGTATTATCGAGCTTACCAATACAGGCCTGATCGATAAGCAGACAACATATGATGAATATCTGGCAAATGATGAGCTTGCAAGAAAGCGTCAGATCATGAACATGGATGTTGACGGAGAAGATTAAGAATTAAGAATAGAAGTAAAAATGACAGACTGGGGATGTTTCATATGAAGATGAGATTAGAAAAGCCTGAGATTGCAAAACGGGCAGGCGAGGAAGGAAAGATTTATTCGTTTGGCAAGGAAATATGGCGGTTTATTCTGGTATTCCTGATCGGAAGCTTTATTGCAGGTTTGATTCCTGCGATATATGAAATGTACCTGTTCCTGTCGGATGTGAAATGTTCGACCAACTGCAGCGGCTGTTTTTAAATGACGATTCATCATTTTCAGATATGATGGAATTGGCAACCGATATGACAGACGGAATGTATATACTTACATTATTCTGTACACTGATCCTGATCATTTCTGTTTTGGTCTATTGTAATAAGATAGAAAAACGTTCCTATTATTCTATGGGACTTGTTAAGAAAGATGGAGCAAAGCATTATGTACAGGGCTTGCTTGTTGGCGCGGTATCCTTCTCTCTTTGCGTACTTGCAGGTGCTGCTCTTGGATTTGTAGATATTAAGGGCTGGAATCAGAGCTGCAATCTGCTGATCGTACTTTTATATTTTATCGGATTTCTGGTACAGGGCTTCAGCGAGGAGATTGCATTCCGCGGGTATTTTATGATAAGCCTGATGAAACGAAGCTCGGCGGTAAAAGCTGTTCTGTGAATTCGCTGGCATTTGCATTCTGCCATATGTTGAATCCGGGACTTACGATTCTGGCATTCCTCAACCTGCTGTTGATCGGAATATTCCTGTCACTGTATGTGATAAAAACAAATGACATCTGGGGTGCAGCGGGCTACCACAGTATGTGGAATTTCGTGCAGGGAACCTTTTATGGAATCTCTGTCAGCGGAACCAACGTAGGAAGTGCTGTTCTTTCCTCTGAGATTAAACCGGGAAATATATTCCTGACGGGTGGTAAATTCGGCATGGAGGGCAGCATCGTGGCAACTGTCGTGATGGCAGTAGTCTTAGTTCTCGGAATGCTTTACTATAATAGAAAAGAAACAAAACAGAATATAGCTGAATAGAAGAAGATCACATAGGACTGTCTCCGGAGTGGAGCTGTTATATGAATATACCACTATAAATGACTTGCTGCGGTTTCTGCTCGCAACACATGCCTGATTCGTAAATACTTTTGTGCTAACTCGCCTTCGGCTCAGACAAGCACCCGTATTTACTGGCAATGTGTTGCTTGCGACGAAATCCTCGCAAACGTCATATTATAGTGGGTATATTCATATAACGGCTCCGCTCCGGAGACAGCCCTGTGTGATCTCCTTCTATATAGGTATTATTTATAGCTCCAATCCGAGATCGAAGATGAAGTTACAGATCTGCTTGACACGCTTCTGGTTGTCTTCGGATACGCCGGGGAAACAGATGTAGACATCATCGTAGCCCGGATTCAACTTCTTTGCAAAGTCGGTATCACTGATGTTGATCGCGTATGGAGCGCTCTTTCCTGTGTAAGCAGGAGAAGTTGTGATCTGATCATTATAATCAGCAGTGAAAATATCATACAGATCGGAAGGCAATGCTTCACCAAGTGTATGAATGATCGAACTTTCACTTAGATATTCCAACCCTCGTTTATTTGTAATGATAATATCGTAGTAGTTTTCGTCGCATAGAGTAGGAAATGCAATGTAGTTTCCGCTTTCGGCATCTTTGGATGCATCGTTTGTGCTGATACTTGGATCATACTTCAGATCCAGAACCTTCTGAAACTGATAATTATCATCAAAACCATAGTAGTTCCAATAATCAGCTTCTATGACAGAGGTGTCAAGTGCTTCCAGATCTTCACAGTTTACAACCGCATAGGAGAGTGCGGTCGGTTTGTTACCGCGGAAGAATGCAACTACGATCAGGCTGATTGCGATGATCACGATCAGCGGCAACAGGATCTCCATCTTATATGCATATAAAAAGTATTGTAACTTTTGCACAAAGGTCATTCCTTCGGTAGTTTCCTTTAATCGTTTTCTTTTTGCTGCCCGGCGCTCTTTACGGGACATCGTTGCAAATTCCAGTTTGTCCTCAATCTTAAGATCTTCCTTTGGTGGAACCTTGCGGGGATCTTTGAACTCGTGCGGCTGATCCTGTTTGTTTTCAATATTCTGTGCTTTTGCCGGTTCCTTCTTTTCGACGGCAGTCTGAGTATTGACAGTTTCCTGTTTGGTTTCGATATTTTGTGCCTTAGCCGGTTTTGCTGTTTGTACAGCAGTCTGTTTTTTTACCTGCGCCTGAGAATTTGCGGCGACATTGTTGCTTTTCTTCTTTTTCTTTTTACTGTTGCCCATATTGTTTCCTTTTCTTCTTATATAATAATGATAAGTATAACACAGATGGAAATGGATAAAAAGGAGCAGGTATGGTAAAGAGTATGAAAAAAGAATGAAAATATAAGAAATGAAATATAAAGAATATGTATTTAGCAGATCATAAAGATGAGTACCTGATAAAAACAGAATTGGCGATGTGTGTTGTGGTAAAAACGTATACATTTTAACAAATACGCATTGACTATTGTGTACAGACAGAGTTATATAGAAAGAGAAATGCAACAATGTGAAAAATGAGACAAAGGAAAAGAAAAAGTTTAAATTGTATGTCAATTGAGCTAAAATTGTAGAAATAGTATAAATACCCCATGTCGCAAATTGGTAAATTTTTTTTAACGAAAATTTAAAAATGTACAAAAAAGATAAAAAAGAATAAAAAAGGGCTTGCCAAATTAGATAATATGTCCTATAATAAGCCTATGTTGACAAGGAAATTTGTCAATAATATCTTAAGAAAGCCACATACATAATCATGTTTGACATATTGTGTAAATGATAAGTTAATCAGATCATGTATAAAAGTGGCAGGCATTCCAGTAAATAATACAGATGCAGATGTCAATCCGCAGAAGTATGAATGAAAGGAATAGCACACATATTTTAAAAGGAGGGTTTTTTTGTGAGAAAAATCAAAAAAGCATTGGCTCTTTCATTAGCACTTGCTATGGGATTATCACTTGTTGCATGTGGTGACAAGGATGATTCAACAACAGAGTCAAAATCATCAGAAGCAACATCAGAGGCAGCATCATCAGAGGATGCATCATCAGAAGAAGCATCATCAGAGGACGCTTCAGGAGCAGCTAAGATTGAAGCTCCTAGCACAGATGGATGGGATGACAGCAAGAAGATCTACGCTTATTCATGGGATGAAGATTTCTCAAAGAAGCTGAACATCGTTCTTGACAAGTTCCCAGAGTACAAGGATTACGTTGAGTTCGTAACACTTGGTCTTGGTGGAACATCAGATGACTACAAGACAGCTATTGATACAGCTCTTACAAGCGGAGACAAGTATCCTACACTTATCCCAGCTGATAACGATGTAGCTAAGTACTGGTCAGAGGATGATTCAAAGACGGCTAATCTGTATGACTTAGGTTTCACAGATGAGATGCTTGCTAACTCATACGACTTCGCTAAGCAGTATGGTACAACAAACGGCGAGCTTAAGTGTGTAACATGGCAGGCAACAGCAGGTTCTGTATACTACAGAAGAGACATCGCTAAGGAAGTTCTTGGAACAGATGATCCTGCAAAGGTTCAGGAAGCACTTGCTTCATGGGATAAGTTCTTCGAGACAGCTGAGACATTAAAGGCTGCTGGATACAAGATCGTGTCTGGTGCTCCTGATGTTAAGTATGCTATCTGGGATACTCAGTCACAGCCTTGGGTAACAGATGATGGTTCAAAGGAAACTCTTACACTTGACAAGTCAGTTACAGAGTATCTTGAGACAGCTAAGAAGATTTACGATGGTGAATATTCAAACAACACATCTATGTGGGATAATTCATGGGCAGCAGATATGAAGGATGATTCTAAGGTATTCTGCTACTTCGGATGTCCTTGGTTCATTGGTTCAATGCAGGGTAATGGTGCTACAGATGGTAACTGGGGAGCTGTTACAGGCCCTACATCTTATCACTGGGGCGGTACATATGTATGTGTAGGTAAGGATACAAATAACCCTGAGTTAGCTGCATTCCTTCTTTACGAATTAACATGTGATCCAGACGTAGGTGTTGAAATCACAAACAAGACAGGTGACTGTGTAAACAACAAAGAAGCTAATGCTAGACTTATCGCTGGCGAACTTAGCGCTGACAATGCAGCAGCTAAATTCCTTGGTGGTCAGAATCCTATCGAAGTATGGGCAGCATCAGCAGAAGGTATTAACCTCAGCAACTTAACATACCAGGATGCTTCAATCAAGGCATTTATTGATGAAGCTTCTACAGCATACAATTCAGGAACATACAAATCAGTTGATGAAGCTGTTAAGTATATCCAGGATAAGTGTGCATCAGAATTAGGTATTTCAGCTGAATAATCCCTAAAAACTGATTAAGTAACACAATTTGCACGCATCAGTAATGAAAGTTGCTGGTGCGTGTGTACTATAAACAATTAATTTTTAGGGGGTGCTCTTACACAATGAAAAAGAATAAGACAGTTGAATATGGAAAATATGGATTACTGTTTCTCATTCCATTCTTTCTTGTATTCTTAGTTTTTCAGCTGTATCCTCTTCTTTATACTTTTTATAATTCATTAATCTATTCCGCTAAAAATGGTAGATATGTAACTGAGACAGTTGGTCTTGGAAACTTTACAAACTATGTATTTGCAAAGACTGGTAGCGAGTTCTGGCAGTCATTAATGGTAACAGTTGTTCTGTGGATCTTAAACTTCATTCCACAGATTTTATTGGCTTTACTTCTTGCTGCATGGTTTACAGACATCAAGATCAAGTTAAAGGGAAGTGGTATTTACAAGGTTATCATGTATATGCCTAACATTATTACAGCAGCTACAATCGCCGTATTATTCTACGGTCTGTTCGAGGTTAATGGTCCTATCACGACTATTTTCAAAGACCTTGGCTGGTGTGATAAGGGTGGTATCTTAAATCATGGCTGGGCATCATTGATCATCATTGCTTTCATTCAGTTCTGGATGTGGTATGGTAATACAATGATCGTTCTTTGTGCAGGTATCTTAGGTATTAACCCATCCCTGTATGAGGCTGCAAGCGTAGATGGTGCTTCATCTAAACAGCAGTTCTTCAAGATTACACTTCCATTGTTAAAGCCGATCTTACAGTATACACTTGTAACATCAGCTATCGGTGGTTTACAGATGTACGATATTCCTCAGTTGTTCAATGAGGGCGGTCCTGTAGTTGTAACAGGCAGTGGATCATCCGTTAATTCAACAACAACAGTCGTAATGCTGATTAAGAAGTATGTAAGTGCCGGAGGTACACAGGATTATGGTAAAGCCGCTGCATATTCAGTTATGCTTTTTGCATTCACACTGATTATCAGCTTACTGTTCTACAGATTAACAGCAGAAAAATCATCAAAGGATGGAAGGTAGGTGAACAAAGTGGATCAGACAGAATCAAAAGTATCAGGAGGCAAGATTGTCAGATACGTCGTTTGTATCTTGCTTTGTTTCCTGTCAATATTGCCATTTTATATTTTGATCATTAACTCTACTTTAAAGTCAACAGAAATTGTTACAGGTATTAAATTAATACCGGGTGGAGAATTTATTACAAACTTCAAAGGTTTGTTAGCAGGTAGTGAAAAAACAAGTGGTGTTAACGTACTTCAGGCTATGTTAAACTCTTTACTGGTTACTGTTCCGGCTACAGCATTGCAGATCTATTTCGGATCATTAACAGCTTATGCAGTTACAGTATATAACTTCAAGTTAAAGAAGTTTGCATGGGGCTTTATATATGCGATCATGATGATTCCTCAGCAGGTATCAATCGTTGGTTTCATTAAGATTTGTAACTTAACACACTTATACGGATCATTCTTATCACTGATTATTCCGGCAATCGCTGCTCCTACTACTGTTTATTTCATGAAGCAGTACATGGAAACAGGTCTTTCAGTTGAGATCGTTGAAGCAGCCAGAATCGATGGATCGGGAGAAATTCATACATTCAATACGATTGTACTTCCGCTGTTGAAACCGGCTATGGCAACACAGGCGATCTTCGGATTCGTTGCATCATGGAATAACCTGTATACACCTTCAATTATTCTTGCAACAGAGAGACAGAAGCAGACAATGCCTATGTACGTTTCAGCGTTAAAGGCAAATGATAAGTCAAGAGACTGGGGTCAGATTTACTGTGGACTTTTCACTACAGTACTTCCAATTCTGGTTATGTACTTCTTCCTTTCTAAGTACATTATCGCAGGTGTAGCACTTGGTGGTGTAAAGGAGTAAAGAGGTCTTTTATAAAATATAATGTAGGTATCGGAAGCCATGGGCGATCGATACCCACATTATATATACTGAATAAGTGAGGAGAAGCTGCTGTAGCAGGTTCTCTATATTTTTGTTTATGAGGAAAATTTGATGAATGAAATGACAAACAATCAAGACAACAAGAATAGCGGAAGGGATAAAGAACCGTTTTTGAGACGCGCAATGGATGCATTTGGAACAATGTTTGCACTGAATATCTGTTTTGTAATAGGATGTATTCCGATTTTTACGATTGGTGCATCATTTACTGCATTGTATGCAATGTGCATCCGACTTCAGGAAGATGAAGAGGAAACTGTTGTTTCTGGTTTCATTCATGAGTTTAAGCGTAGTTTCAAACAATCTACGATTGCGTTTTTACTGTTGCTCGTTGCAGTTGCTGTAATGTTGGCTGAATATATTATGATCAAGCGGGTGACAGGGTTTATTTCAACATTTTATACATTTGTGCTTATAATTGAGGCAGTATTAGTTGCACTTGTTGTACCGTTTTTATTTCCGTTAATTGCAAGGTATAATAATGCGTTGAGTATCACGGTAAGAAATGCAATGGTACTTTCAATAACTTACCTGTGGTCATGGGTAAAGGTCGTTATCGCATGGTTTGTTCCGATATTTATCTGTGTGAAATATCCGGTTGTGTTTGTGAGTATCTGGTATATGTGGCTGTTGCTTTTGTTTGGGGCAATTGCGTGGGGAACAACGCATACGATACGAAAGATATTCCGGTTGAATGAACAAAGAATCATTGATACTGCAGAGAAGGAGAGAAAAGCTGCGGAAGAAGCAGCGAAGGAAACTGAACCGGATGAATCGGAACCAGTGAATGAAGAGGGAAAATAAAAGAAAAACAAAATAGTTTCTTTAATAATAAAATAAAGGAAAATGAAAAAGTCTGTAGAATAATAAAATTGTACGGACTTTTTTGCTATATTCGTTATATTGACCATGGAGGATGGTAAAATAGCTGATTCGTGAAAAACAGGAGCGACAAGAACATGAGATCCTGAGCCCATATGCATCATTCAGTGATCAGAGCAGAGGCAGGGACAAGGAGGAAGAACAGTGTGATCTTCGGACGGTCTATCAGAGGGACAGAGATAGGATCATTCACTGTAAGGCGTTCCGTCGCCTGAAGCATAAGACACAGGTATTCCTGTCACCGGGAGATGATCATTACAGAACGAGACTTACACATACCCTTGAGGTGGCGCAGATTGCAAGAACGATCGCAAGATCGCTTCGTCTGAATGAGGATCTGACAGAAGCAATCGCACTTGGTCATGATCTGGGGCATACACCATTTGGACATGCAGGAGAACGGGCATTGTCCAGATGTTCCGGCAGGTCGTTTCAGCATAATGAACAGAGTGTGCGTGTGGTGGAAAAACTGGAGAAAAGGGGAGCAGGGTTGAATCTGACATGGGAAGTCAGAGATGGAATGTTGAATCATAAGACATCCTGTACGCCGGCAACATTGGAAGGAAAAATCGTCCGGTTGGCAGATAAGATTGCATATGTAAATCATGATATGGATGATGCAATTCGAGGTGGCATTATGAAAGAATCCGATCTTCCGGTTAGTATCGTTAAGGTACTTGGCAACAATACCAGAGATCGATTGGACTGTCTGATCCATGATGTGATTGATACCAGTTATGAAACGGATACAGTTCGGATGTCAGAAGAGATCGGTGAGGCGTTATCAGCGCTTCGCAGATATATGTTTGAATATCTGTATACGAATCCTGTGGCAAAAAGAGAAGAAGTAAAAGCAGAAAAGTTACTAGAGATATTATTTGATTATTACAGAGAAGATCAATCGAGGCTGAATAATGAAAGCATAGAAATGCTCTATATGGGGGAGGATCTTACGACCGTAATCTGTGATTATATAGCAGGTATGACGGATAATTATGCGATCGAAACATTTAAGAAGATCTATGTTCCGGGTGCGTGGAAGGGTATTTGAGATAACATCATTGTCAAGTTTGCAATATATATGTTTACAACGAGAGCGAATGGTGTGGTGACAGAGTTAATCCCTGTAATCTGTATATGATTACGTTTTATATTAGGATAACGAACAGATAGATGGAAAATTATTTAATTGGAAAGGAAGGGTAGTCGTTGTACTATTCAGATGAGGTCATAGATGAGGTGATATCCAGAAATGATATCGTGAATGTGATATCGGGATATGTCAGCCTCAGAAAAAAAGGAAGGACATTTGAAGCCTGTTGCCCATTTCATCATGAAAAGACACCGTCTTTTAAGGTGGATCGGGACAAGCAGCTGTATCACTGTTTTGGATGTGGTGCCGGGGGAAATGTATTTACATTTATCATGGAATATGAGAATATGTCGTTTCCGGAAGCGGTACAGTATCTGGCAGATAAGGCAGGAATGACACTGCCTGAAAGCAGCAGTCAGGACAGGATGCATCAAGGGAAAAATATAAAATACTGCTACGGGATATGAATAAGACAGCGGCAGCGTATTTTCACTATATTATGAGGCATACTGAACATGGAAAGAAAGCCTATGAATATTTTAAAGGCAGAGGACTTTCGGATGAAACGATCGATCGATTTGGACTTGGGTATGCCGATGTTTATCGGGATGATTTGTATCGATATCTGAAAGGTAAAGGGTATTCCGATTCTGAGTTAAAGGATTCCGGTCTGGTAGTGATCGATGAGAAAAATGGCGGATCGGATAAGTTCTGGAATCGTGCGATGATACCGATTCTGGATATTAATGGCAAGGTGATCGGCTTTGGCGGACGAGTTATGGGTGATGGAAAGCCAAAGTATATTAACACCAGTGATACCGTTGTGTTTGATAAGAGTCGGAATCTGTTTGCAATGAATATTGCCAGAAGAAGCAGGAGAAAAGGGTTTATCTGTTGTGAGGGCTATATGGATGTTATATCCATGCATCAGGCAGGCTTTGATAATGCGGTAGCATCACTTGGAACTGCATTTACCTTTGGACATGCAAATATATTGAAACGATATACGAATGAAGTATATCTGGCATATGACAGTGATGGTGCGGGTGTTGCAGCTACGCTAAAGGTTATTTCGATTATGCGAGAGGTAGGAATATCTGCGAGGGTCATCAATATGCGACCGCATAAAGATCCGGATGAATTTATTCAGACACTTGGAAGTGAAGCGTTTGAGGAGCGGATACAGAAGGCAGAGAGTGCGATCATGTTTGAGGTGCGGATGCTGTCTGAACAGTATAATCTGAATGATCCGGAGGAGCGAACCTCCTTCCACAATGAGACAGCAAAACGACTGGCACAGATAGAAGAAGTGCTGGAACGTAATAATTATATCGAAGCAGTATCGAATCTGTATCATATCGATAAGACAGGCCTTACAGATCTGGTACACAAATATGGAATTGCAGGTGTTCCGCGTTCGGAGATCGTAGAGCGGGAGGAACGGCGCGTCGAACATGAAAACAGGACGACTGATCCGGCAAAGAATAAGCCGATGAAACTGCTTTTGACATGGATGGTGAATGAACCGGGATTATTTCAGAAGTTGGACGGCATCATTGATGAAACCAGTTTTGAAGATGGCGTTTACCGTGTGGTGGCAGACAAGCTGTTTTCACAATATCGGGAAAACGGGAAGGTGGAACCGGCAAGTATCGTAACAACATTTGAGTCGATAGAGGAACAACGTCTGGTGGCAGAAATGCTTCAGACGAATATCGGAATTGACATGACGCAGGAAGAAATCAACAATGCGGTGACAGATGTTGTGAAAAAGATAAGATTAAGCAGTATAGAAGATAAACTGGCAAAGACAAATGATATAAAAGAGATGCAGAATCTCATACGTGCCAAGGCGGATCTTACGAAGCTGCATATTTCATTATAAAGTGGATAAACTATTATATATTTATGGAGGATCATGATTTATGGAATCAAAAGAGAATAAAGAGCAGATTGAAGAGAAATTTCAGGCGAAGCTTCAGGGCTTACTGGAGATGGCAAAAAAGAAAAAGATGGTAATTGAAGATACAGAGATTATCCGTTACTTTAATGATGCAAAAGAAATTGAGCTGAATCTGGAACGGATGGAACAGATCTTTTCATTTTTAGAGAGCCATAATGTTGATATTTTGACAATCACAGAAGAGGATGACGATGAGGAACTTCTGCTGGATGATCTGGAAGAGGACGTAGATGTAGATAAAATCGATATCTCTGTACCGGATGGGGTCAGTATTGAAGATCCTGTCAGAATGTATCTGAAAGAGATCGGTAAAGTACCGCTTCTGAGTGCTGAGGAAGAAATCGAACTGGCAAAACGTATGGAAGAAGGAGATGAGCAGGCAAAGCAGAAGCTTGCAGAAGCAAATCTTCGTCTGGTTGTCAGCATTGCAAAGCGTTATGTTGGACGTGGTATGCTTTTCCTCGATCTGATTCAGGAAGGAAATCTTGGTCTGATCAAGGCAGTAGAGAAGTTTGATTATAGAAAGGGATATAAGTTCTCCACATATGCAACATGGTGGATCCGTCAGGCGATCACAAGAGCAATTGCGGATCAGGCTAGAACAATCCGTATTCCGGTTCATATGGTAGAGACGATCAATAAGCTTATCCGTGTATCCAGACAGTTATTACAGGAGCTTGGAAGAGAACCACAGCCGGAGGAGATTGCAGAGGTTATGGATATTCCTGTTGAGCGTGTACGTGAGATCCTGAAGATTTCACAGGAACCTGTATCCTTAGAGACACCTATCGGTGAGGAGGAAGACAGCCATCTGGGTGATTTTATTCCGGATGATAATATGCCGGTTCCGGCAGATGCTGCTGCATTTACCTTATTGAAGGAACAGCTGGTAGAGGTACTTGATACATTGACCGAACGTGAAAAGAAGGTGCTTACGCTTCGTTTTGGTCTTGAAGACGGCAGGGCAAGAACACTGGAAGAGGTTGGTAAGGAATTTAACGTAACCAGAGAGCGTATCCGTCAGATCGAGGCAAAGGCTCTTCGGAAGCTCAGACATCCAAGCAGAAGCAGAAAACTGAGAGATTATATATACTAAAATAGGGATGGAGAGCATATGATAGAACTGTCGAAACGGATGCAGTCGGTTGCGGATATGATACAGCCATGTGATGCAGTCGGAGATATTGGCTGCGATCATGCATTTGTATCGATATATCTGATAGAACAGCACAGAACAAAACGGGTGATCGCATCCGATGTCAGACGAGGACCGATCGCGATCGCAAAACGAAATATAGAGGCAATGAACCTGGCGGATCAGATAGAGATACGCATGGGCGACGGGCTTGATACAATCGTACCGGGCGAGGTGAATGCTGTTGTTCTGGCTGGAATGGGCGGTATGTTGATGATCGACATTCTGGAACGCGGCGAAGAGGTGGTCACGCGTTGTGATCAGCTTGTGCTTCAACCACAGTCGGATATTGAAAAAGTCAGACGATATCTGGCAGAAAAGGGCTACCATCTTGCAGATGAACAAATGTTGATCGATGCCGGAAAATATTATAATCTTTTGGATGTACGGATTCCGAGGATGCTGCAGGCGGATGAATGTATGATCGATTTGACGCAGCCTGATGTGTGGAATGGAGATTTATCACAACACGATGAACAACCTGCAGACGTGGCGTGGACAGATAAGACAGATTGTTTAGATTTTGCAGAGGACTGGTGCTATATGTATGGTGGAAGCCTGTTGCGAAAGAAAGATCCGGTTCTGCGGTCGTGGCTGGTAAAACAGCGAGATACAACAGCAGGGTTGATTGACAGCCTGAGCGGTAAGAATACGGAGAATGCCGCAAAACGTCTGAAAACAATAAAAGCAGAACAAAAGACCATCTGTGCAGTTTTGAAACAGGTGTACAGCATAGATGGATAACAGAGATCCGGACATTTAAATGTCAGCATACTCTGTTAACAGAATGTTTTGGAGGTTTATTAAGGATATGAGCGAAAAAGCGATACATAACAGCGTGCTGACTTTAAAGGAGCTTGCAAAGAAATGGGCGATTCGTGTAGGCGCTGATTCGGTAGAGAAGCTCAATGAGATCATAGAAGCTGGTAAAGGTATGGAGTTGATCCTTGTGTGTGAGGCCATGCAGCAGAATACGATTTATGATATTGCGAGAAACATACGCAAAGAGAAGAAAAAGATCATATTGATCGCAGGACCGAGTTCTGCCGGTAAGACGACATTTTCGCATCGCCTTAGTATACAACTTCGAGCACTTGGATTGCATCCACATCCGATTGCAGTAGATAATTATTTTGTCAATCGGGAAGATAATCCAAAGGATGAAAATGGAAACTACAATTTTGAATGCCTGGAAGCGGTGGATGTGGAACTGTTGAACCATGATATGCAGAAGCTGCTTCAGGGGGAAACGATCGAACTTCCCGAATTTGATTTCTTAAATGGAAGAAGATTGTATAAGGGAGATAATTTGCGGATCGGAGATCAGGATGTGCTTGTGCTTGAGGGAATCCATTCATTGAATCCGAAGATGTTATATGCATTGTCCGATGAGGATAAATACCGTATATATATCAGCCCGTTAAACCAGTTGACGATCGATACAGATGATAAGATATCTACCATAGACAGCCGTTTGATCCGCAGGATCGTTCGAGATAATCGAACTCGCGGGCACAATATAGAACGAACACTTTCAATGTGGAAATCTGTCAGACAGGGTGAAGAACGGTATATATTTCCATATGAGAGTAATGCTGATGTTATGTTCAATTCCGGGTTGTTGTATGAATATTCTGTATTAAAAAAATATATAAATCCATTACTGACGGAGGTATCGGAGAAGTCACCATTTTATTCAGATGCATTACGCCTGAAAGAATTGACTGATCGTTTTGTGGCTCTGGAAGATACCATTGTTCCGTTGAACTCGATTTTACGTGAGTTTATCGGCGGAGGCTGTTTTAAAGTCTGAGGATGAAAAAAGCTTTTAAGAAACAAATATTTATAACCAAAGACAGAGAAAAAGTTATCGTATTTCTTTATATAAATAGCATATAATCAGTTGTATACAAAATGGGAGATAACATTACTATTGGGATATGTATGTTATCTCTCGCTTTGTATAAGTCAATGAACAGATAAATGGGCTGGCTATATATGTATTTCACAGAACACTGCGTTCTATTTTCTACGTAACGGTTCTAAACTCTCCGCTTTTCAAGCGGCTCGTTAAGTACCGACGTAGAAAAAAGTATGTGGTGGACAAA
>ERZ791624.618-NODE-618-length-22925-cov-2.501006_pt1 | contig 22925 bp, 16 predicted proteins | sample MGYA00510058_ERZ791624 | MGnify/ENA primary metagenome ERZ791624 (study PRJEB30046, sample SAMN00715158) | human gut metagenome | study: EMG produced TPA metagenomics assembly of the A metagenome-wide association study of gut microbiota in type 2...
AAACGTTCGAAAATAAGATGTCGCACCTTGCCGTCGCGGAATGACTTCACCTCGAAATGGGAACTGAGGGCATTGACCGCTTTCACACCGACACCGTTCAGACCGACACTCTTCTTGAACGCCTTGCTGTCGTACTTACCACCGGTATTCAGCATACTGACGGCTTCAATCAGCTTTCCTTGCGGAATGCCTCGTCCGTAGTCACGCACACTGACACGAAGGTTTTCTTCAACGGTAATCTCGATTTTCTTACCGGCTTGCATCTTGAACTCGTCAATACTGTTGTCAATCACTTCTTTCAGGAGGACATAGATTCCGTCTTCGGCATGTGCACCGTCGCCCAGCCTACCGATATACATACCGGGGCGTGTGCGTACATGTTCCATGTCACTTAGGTGACGGATGTTGTCGTCAGTGTACTCTACTGCATTGTTGTTGTCTACAGGTATCAATTCGTTCTCTTCCATAGCTGTTTTTTTATTTTATCTCTTTGATGAACGCACGGCGGCGCTTATGTTGTTGAGTCTCAAAGTAATCCCATTGTGCCTGAACCTTTCCGTTCAGTTCCAGTTCGGGGTTGCTTTCCGCAAAGATAAAACCTAATTTTTGATAAACCGGAATTAAATCGGAAAATAACAAAGCGTTAACACCTTTATTCTGGTATTCCGGTTTCACGGCAACAAGTAGTAAATCAAGCATTTTCGCACGTCGTTTCATGAATAATGCTTTCAACAGATAGAACCATCCGAGCGGCAGCAGACGTCCGTGTGACTTTTGCAGCGCTTCGGCAAGCGACGGCATGGAGATACCTACGCAAACCAGTTTGTCATCGGCATCGGTGATAAGAGTCACCATTCGCAGGTCGAGTATCGGGAGGTACATCTTTACGTACTGGTTGATTTGTCGCTGCGTCAACGGAGAGTAGCCGTAGAGCGGGCTGTACGCTTCGTTCATCAGTTCGAATATTTCCTGTCCGTAGTCTTTGGCTATTTTTTTCCCGGAGGTATATTTTTTTATCTTGAGGTTGTATTTTCGTTGAATCAGTTCGGAGATACGCTTGTGCTTGTCGGGAATGGCGTCCGGGATATAGATTTTGTATTCCACCCAGTCGGCGTCTTTCTCGAAGCCGAGTTTCTCCATGTGTACGGGATAGTAGGGGTGGTTGTAGATAGTGGCCATGGTGCTGAGTTGGTCGAAACCTTCAATCAGCATACCTTCCGCATCGAAATCGGTGAATCCGAGAGGTCCGGCAATGTGAGTCATGCCCCGTTCCTTTCCCCAGTCTTCTACTGTTTTGATGAGAGCGGAGGATACTTCAGGGTCGTCAATGAAGTCTATCCACCCGAAACGGACGTTCTTGCAACCCCATTTCTCGTTGGCACGGTTGTTGATAATGGCGGCTACACGTCCTACGATCTTGTCATCCTGGTATGCCAGAAAATAATCTGCTTCACAGAATTCGAATGCTGCATTCTTACGCTTGTTAAATGTATTGAGCATATCGTCGTAAAGGTCGGGGACGGAGTACGGATTGCCCTTGTACATTCTGTAATTGAAACGGATAAATTTCTTAAGTTCTCTCTTTGTAGAGACTTTCTTGATTGTAATAGCCATATCTCGTATTTATGATTGAGGAAGCAAAGATACGTGATAATCTTCAAAGTACAACGCAGAGGGTGGCAAAAACTGTGTGAGAGGCAGGTCGGTTTTGGAAAATAAAAAGCAATTAGTAGTTGTTTAAACTGAATTTAGGGCTACCTTTGTTCGAAATACTATAACACATATCATGGAACTACAAATTATTCAGAATAAGATATATGAGATTCGGGGACAGAAGGTAATGCTTGATTTTGATTTGGCGGAACTCTATGGAACAGAAACACGGTTATTGAAGCGTGCTGTGAGGCGTAATATGGAACGTTTTCCAGATGATTTCATGTTTGAATTGACAAATGAAGAGGCTAACTGCTTGTTGTCCAGTAGGGTATCCCAAATTGGGATACCCCAATATAATTTTAGTGCTTACACTCCATTTGCGTTTACGGAACAGGGGGTAGCCATGCTTTCAAGCGTTCTGCATTCAACAGTTGCTATTAAGGTCAATATTAATATTATGCGTGCCTTTGTCAGTATTCGTCAATATGTCTTGGCCAGTGATACCAAGAATCAAGAAATAGACGAACTGAGACAGCGCATACAAGAACTGGAAAGTCAAGGAAGTAAAGCATTCGCAATGATTAACCAAATCGGCGAGGAGACTTTGGAAGCCATAAACGACCTCAGTGAAGATACCCGGAAGGAATTGGATAGTATTTATCTGGCTTTATCAGAATTGGCCGATAAAGAAAAAACGGAATCTCTGAAATCAAAGCATCGACGACCGATTGGGTTTATACATTACGATAATGAGGAATAAGTTTATTTTGATATAAAGCAATAAACATTTCCTGCAAAGTCACAGACAATCATCCGGTTTCCTGATACGGCTACGGTTGAGAATATCGGTGCTCCGAGATTATATTTGTCTTTTATAATTCCCGTTGTCCGGTCGATAGCATATAGATAACCATCGGAAGCTCCGATGTAAATAACTCCTTGTGATGCCACTGGGCTTGTTTCTACTCCGGCTTGCGGAGTGGTGGAATAAGGAGCTGTGTATACCAGCGAAGGCAAAGTCTCTGCTCTCCATTTATTGAAAAGCGTAGCTTTGTCCAGTGCGAAAACTCCGCGGTCGGCAGTGCCGAAGATAATTTCCTGTTCGGTAATAAGTGGTGTGGATGTTACGTCCAGGTTGGCTGACAACTCTTTCTGTTGGAGTACTTTTCCGGTTTGCGGTTCTATGACGAAGAAGCTTTTGGAGGAGATGATCCATAATTTCCCGTCTTTATAGACCGGAGAGGCTCCCCGGTTACGAAGTCCGTTATCGGAGAGTTTCCAGAGTTGTTTTCCGGTGTGAATGTCGTTACCGTATAATCCTCCCCATTGAGTTCCGCTGACTAATACATTTCCGGCAACAGTTAGCGTTGTAGTAGCACCTTCCCGTTGTCTCCAGTCCTTGTTAATCCATATTGTTTGTCCTGTCTTTAAGTCATAGGCGGATAGTCCGGCACCAATTCCGGCGTAGACTACTCCTTTATCTATTGTTATTCCTTCCGTTAAGTAAGGATAGCTGTTCAGTTTGATATATTGTTTCCAGAGTAATTTTCCGGATTCTGCATCCAAAGCGTACAGATTGCAGGCAGCGTCCTGTGCTATTACAATTCCGTTTTCATAGGCGATTGTGTTCTTCACCGAGTTTGCCGTGCGGAATTTCCATAACAGTTTGCCGGAATTGAAATCGAATGCACAGACAAATGTGTTCAGTGGTATATTGTCATCGGTGGTAGCGATAAATACTTTCTGTCCGGCGATAATAGGGGAAGCCATGAAGATGTTGCTGCCTGTGTTGGCTGTCCATTGCAGTTGCAGGGGGAGCTTGATTTGAGAATTATTGATTCCTCCGGAGTGTGCGGCATTTTGAAGCAGGGTATTCCAGTCCTCGCCCGGGATTGTAGCCGGCTTGAAGTCTTTTTGATAAGTGAATCGGCTGGTGGCGTTGCTTTCTTGCCGTCATTAAAGAATGAAGTTACTGTGAGTTGTAGCTTTCTTCCGTTTTCATTCGCAGGCATTTGAATGTCTCTGCTCCAGTTCCAGTCGGTGAGGGAGATAAGGTTGCCTTTGGCTATCTCCTGATTATTCTCTATATCGCTTAGGATGTAGGAGACGTGTGATGTTTTAGCCTGTGCATGATAGGTATTGACAGAAACAGGAAGCCGGTCTCCGGTAGCTGCGGAAATTTGATTGTTCATCGGGGAGACTATGGCAATCTGCGGCTCGATGAAGGTATACCGTAGTTGCGTTGTGATATTGTCATTGCCGTCTACTTTTATTTCTCTGAAAGAAGAAGGAGAATGGTCGATACCGCCTTTATCCAATGTACCGGTACAGATTGTATAGATTCCGTTTTGATTGCGGACATAGTTGTAGTGCATGTGTCCGTAGATTTGGGCTTTTGTATTGAAAGCACGTAGGTCAAGTGTATGCTCTTTATCGGCTTTGAATACGAATGTGTCACTTGCGGTAAACAGGTCATGGTTGAAGAGGATCAATGCCTGTTCTTTCTTCATCATGGCAAGGTCATTCTTCAGCCAGTTGTATACATCTTTTTGAGTATAATTAGTCGGGTGGTCTCCGTGGTCGATTGGGGTGACTACATAATGAACGTTACCCATATCAAATGAGTACCACGTCGGACCATAGAGAGATTCATAAAGCTCTTCGCCATAGCTACCTTTCACTAAGTCGTGATTGCCGATGCAGTAGTAAACGGGGCAATCCATTGTCTGTGCGTTCACTATTTGGTTATGCATTGTCAGCCCCGGTTCGTAACAGATGTCTCCGGTATGAATCAGGAAAGCGGGCTTTTCATTCTTTACATATTGCTGAAGGTCAGTTACCCAACGTCCCATTCCACCGGTCACTTCGGTATCGGTGATTTGAACGAAAGAATGTTCCCTGGCTTTTGTCCGTTCACTTTCAGTTAAGATAAAGTCGTAGCTTTTTCTATTCTCTTTGGTGGAAAGATAGAATTGCTCCGTTTCAAATCCGGCGGGAGTTGTAATGCTGATAAATCTTGTTTTATCGAATCCGGGTAAAGAGAACCGACCTTTCTTATCTGTTTTTACTACGTTCAAGCCGTCTGTTACCATAACTCCCGCCAGCGGTTTATCACCTTTATTAAATAGTCCTGATTGGTCGGTGTCGACATAGACTGTTCCTTTAAATTGAGCGCTTAGTGGCAGATATAGTAAAAATGATACTAGGATAACAGATAATCTTTTCATGGTCAGTCCTCCGGTTTTTAGTGTGTTAAGCTAATTATTTCTTTTTATTTCACTTGTTTCATTTCTTCATTGTAACGTGCTTCTTCTTTGCACAAAGGTTTGTACCAAGTCTTCCTTAGTATAAGTGTGGTGACTAAAAGCAAAGTGATAGAGCTCCAGAGCCCCAGTTGCTCACGGACAACGAGATACATCGGAATGATAGTAAGCGCACATTGCCAGATGATACCGATTGCTACGTTGAAAGCATCCCTTTTGAAGTTCTTGTTCGGCTGGATATGAGGATAACGCGCCAATGCTTTTTCTTCTACCGGTTTCCACCAGCCCCATGGGCGGACACGGGTGTAGAAGTTGATCAGTGTCTCTTCGTCAGTCGGAGGTGCGCTATACGTTCCGGCGATACATCCTATCAGGGAAACCCCGAACAGAACGGGGAAGAAATACAATACCCATGCGTCGGGAACAGTGAATTTCATGACGATTGCCGCTATTACTCCGGCAGTCATTCCCCAGAAATAGCCTTCACCGTTGAAACGCCACCAATGCCATTTGAGTACGTTGGCTGCGATGTATCCACCAAAGAGTGCGCCTACAATCCATTGGAAGATTTCATTAATATCTTTCAGAAAGAATCCGATAACGGTGCTGACCACTACCACTGCAACAGAAATCACATAACTGCTGCGTATCTGCGTTTTTACACTCGCTTTCGGATTGATGTATTTCAGATAAATGTCATTCACTATATATGCAGGAGCCGCATTCACCGTTGAAGCGAAAGTAGACATGAACGCTGCCAGTAGTCCCGCCAATAACAGACCGGCTAATCCGGAAGGTACATAACGGGTAATCAAGTGAGGAAGAATCGTCTCAAAGTCCGTTCGTGTAACTTCCATTTGTGTCATTCCGCCGTCTTCCTTGAAGAAGTAAATAGCCAGCAATGCGAATCCCATAATCATCAGGTAGCGAGGGATTAATAACACCACAGATACAGAACCACTCATCATTGCCGCTTCTTTCGGAGACTTGCAGGACAGAATCTTCTGCATATCATAGTTAGGAGCGGGACCAGCCATGCTCATAAAGATTCCTTTCAGCAACGCCATCATAACAAATATGCTTATCAGACTGTAAGGCTCGTTGGCCATTCGCTCGGTAAGGAGATTCATCCGGCTGCTCCAGTCGATATCAAGTGTCCAGCCGAAGAAGGGCGAATCCCAGCCGGCAGGAACAAATGAGTGAATCATGTCCGGTGCCACCATCTGCATACCAATGACGACAATAACGATGCCTGCCACGGTCATTATCAGAAACTGAACGACATCTGTCCATACGATACTCAGCATTCCGCCGAGCATCACATAGAATGTGGCGATGGTAGTAAAGAAAATACCATATACATGAGGAACATATTCTGCAGGAACATTGAAAGGAATAAATGGAGATACTACTTCCCAAGGGATGAATATCTCCATAAATTTACCAATACCTATGAACCCGTAACTTAAAAAACCGAGTACGCTAAGTAATGCGAATACGATAACAATCGTATGTGAAAGAGTAGAACCTTTCCCTTTTCCGAAACGGGTTTTAATCCATTCGGCACCGGTGAGAACGTTCGAACGGCGCAGCCACACGGATAAGTAAACCATTAGGAATATCTGGTTGAACACCGGCCATAACCAGGGAATCCAAAGACTTTTGAAACCATAAGCGAATGCCCAGTATACCATAAGCATTGTGCCCGTAATATCGAACATTCCGGAGGCGTTGGATAATCCCAACATATAGAAAGGCAATGATTTTCCACCTAAGAAGTAGGAGTCCATATTCTGGGCTGCCCGTTTTTTAAGAATGAGACCGATGACAATCATAGCGATAAGATAGGCGCATATGATAAGAAGGTCGGTAGTGTGTAATTTCATATTATTATTTTGAATCGATTTATATATTGTATCTTCTTTGCTGCAAAGGTAGGGGGAAAGTCTTGGGCAAACAAATATTATTTTAGCACATACTGATACTAAACCAATAAATGTTTCTTATTCCTTATGGTAAATTAGTTCATTCCTAAGATTCCATGCTTGTATATGTTTTATGCCATTGTGAGACGGTAAGACCATATCATCAATTGATACTACCACTTTCGGAAAGTTATCATTAATGGTTTCCAATGGAGAAAATTCTCTTTTTATGGTACTTTGATCTGACATTATATAAGAGCATTGTATATAAATTGTTTCTCCTGTTTTTTGAGCCACGAAGTCGATCTCTTTACCTTTGGCATTGCCAGTGTAAACTTCATATCCCATACGAAGTAACTCCAAGTAAACTGCGTTTTCTATCAGGTAGCCAAAGCCATAACCGTAGCCGGGATAGAGATAATTTTTATAAGCAAGGTCATTAATGTAGAACTTACTTGTCCCAGCAAGGGTTTCTTTTCCCTTGATGTCATAACGTTCGCAACGATGGATTAAGAATGTGTCTTCGATATATCCTATATAAGCAGCTACAATATCATAACTAATGTTTCTCCCTGAATTTTTAAAGTATTTCACTATGCTATTGACCGATATCAGGTTGGAAGCGTTGTTTACTAAAAAGATAAAAATATCTTCCAGTAATTTGGGGTCACGTATATTGTAACGTTGGATAATGTCACGCAACAAAATGGAGTCCTTAATAGTAGACATATAGTTTTGTCTGATTTCCAGTTTATTCGGGAGAGAAAACAACTCCGGCAGACCACCACTATTTATATAATCAAGATAACTTTGTTTCATTTGCTCTTTTCCGGTTACCATAAGATATTCCTGATAACTGAAAGGAAAAACATTGAAACATACATAACGACCGGATAATAACGTAGCCAGTTCTCCTGAAAGTAATTTAGAGTTAGAACCGCTTATGAATAGTTCGTATTCAGCTGTATAGTCTTGTGAATAAGAATTTATTGTCTTTTCCCAATCTTTGATGAGTTGAATCTCATCGATGAAAATATAAACTTTTCCTGTTGGTTGTATAATTGCCTGATACAGCTTGATGATTTCATCTAAGTCTTTGTAGGTCTTTATGAAATCCAGATCTGTCATTTCTCTGTTGATGAATAGTGTATTTGCGGCAGGCACGCCATTTTCTATCAGTTGCCTGGCAGTCTGTCGCAATAGATAACTTTTTCCTGCTCTACGCTGACCTGTAAGGATTTTCACAAGTCTGTTTCCTGTAAAGTCCATAATCTTTTCATTGTATTCACTACGCCTGAATCCAAAATCAAATGCAGTGTCTCCCCAAAGATTATACTTTCTTAGAATGTTTATCCTTTCGTCCATATCCTAAAGTTTTTAGCAAAAATACAAAAGTTTCGGATATATCCGAAACTTTTCTTGCTTTTGTTTGCGATTTCGAATATATCCGAAATTATTTGTTTTAAAGATAAACTTGTTCTGTTTCTACTGTAACGGCTTTGTTAGCTTCTATGAGATTGCAAATATTTTCTACGGAAGCAGCAGAACGTAAACCGTCTGCCGGTGTGTGAAAACAATAATCGATCAGTCTATCAATGGTGGAAGTTGCTACATGCATACGAGTATCCGAGGATGCATAATAGATATATACTGTTCCATCTTCATCCGCAATCCAGCCATTCGAGAAAAGTACATTAGATACGTCACCTATTCTTTCTTCATCTATCGGAGCCAGCAAATATCCACCCGGTTCGGCAATTGTCTTTGTCGGATCTTCCAGAGAGGTCATATACAGATAGAGTACATAACGCAGTCCGGCAGCACAAGCCCGTACACCGTGGGCGAGGTGTAACCATCCCTTGGAGGTTTTGATAGGATGAGGTCCCTCTCCATTCTTCACCTCTTTTATAGTGTGATAGTGACGGTGGTTGATGATAGTTTCTTCTTTCACTTCTGCATGAGTCATATCATCAATGAGTGCCCAACCGATACCTCCGCCGTTTCCGGCATCAATAAAGCTATCTTGCGGACGGGTGTACAAAGCGTACTTACCGTTAACAAATTCCGGATGTAGAACGACATTACGTTGTTGGCTTTTGGAAATCAGGTTGGGTAGGCGTTCCCAATTCTTCAAATCTTTGGTGCGGACGATACCTGCTTTGGCAACGGCGGAAGATAAGTCACCCGGTGCAGCGTTGGGGTCAAGGCTTTCGCTACAGAAGATACCATATATCCAGCCGTCTTCATGTGCTGTCAGGCGCATGTCGTAGACGTTTGTTTCTGTCGGATCAGTATCCGGTAGTTGTATCGGGTATTCCCAAAAACGAAAGTTATCTATTCCGTTTGGACTTTCGGCAATGGCAAAGAATGACTTACGGTCGTTCCCTTCCACACGTACTGCCAACAAGTATTTGCCGTTCCATTTGATAGCTCCCGAATTCATGGTGGCATTCACTCCGATACGTTCCATAAGCCAAGGGTTTGTTTCCGGATTCAAGTCATAACGCCATTCCAAAGGAATGTGTTTTGCAGTGATGACAGGATATAGGTAGCGTTGGATGATTCCGTTATAATGACTATTATCTTCTTTATTCTTGCGAGTGAGAAGCTGGAAATATAACTCTTTGAATTGTTTAAATTTTTGCTTATTATAACTTGACATAAGGTTTTTCTTTTTAACAGATCCTACAAATGGGCGATTATAAGTGGACTTTTCCAACCAATGTAACAATACTAAATTGTGGTATTGTCAGATTGTAGTATTTATTGCTTACGGGAACGATATTTGTTTTATTCCATCTATTGTCTTTATTAGTAATAAATTGCTTTAATGCTCCTTTTATATTTGCTCCGTCTAGGCGAATGTTGGTCGATATTGTTTTTTCAGATAGGTTGATTGCAACTAAGATATATTTATCGTTCTTTTTATATGCTGATACTAAAAGGTCTTTGTTCTTAGGTTGGGTTACCTGTATTCGTGTACTTCCTTCAGAAATATATCGAGAGTAATTGCCTAAGATATCATACCTTTTTGATAATGTATAATCTTTTCTATTTTTGTTCAAAATGATAAGACTTTCATTGTTGGATGTCGGCATAGCTCCTCCCCACCATATAATTGCATTTACATTTGCCTTAGTCAGATAATTGTGGAATGTAACTGCCCACTTAAGTCCATCTTGAATTGAAGTATCGAGTGGGGTTACATCACTTATTTCTGTAATCCATACCGGTATGTGCGCTTTTTCTGCTGCGTCAAATGGAATGATAGGAGTTTTAAGATATTCTTTATCTACTTTTATTGGCATTATGTCAGGAGATAAGCTATAGCCATGTCCTGCTGCAATGAGATTGAATTTCTTGATTTCAGGATAGTCCTGAAGAATTGTATCTGTGAAGTCTTTGGATGAGACCATCTTTAGTTGAGGCATGACTACTGACCATAAAGGATTCTCTCCAAATATGATTTTTGCAGGAATATTTTCTTTCTGAAAGGTGGGACCAAGATTGGAAGTGATAAATTTCCCCATTTCGTCTGCTGTCCATAAAGAAGAATTCCAGGGGGCGGCATAACCAGGCTCGTTTGAGGGTGATATGGCATAAGGTGTAATTCCTTTGGATTTGTAAGCTTTGTAAAAAGCTGCAAGATAATTAGCGAAATCCTGATAACACTCCGGTTTGAGTTTTCCGTTTGATACTTTTCCGTTGCTTTTCATCCATGCAGGAGCGCTCCATGTAGAAAAAACTAATTTGTTGATATGATATTTATTTTTAGCCTCTAAAGTAAGCCATAATTGTCCGCGTCTCAACAAATCATCGGATTTATTGTTAAAATCAGAATCGCATAACTCGATGTTAATATCATCGTTAAGATTGAAGTCTTTATCTTCTTTATTCTCCCAATAATGTGGGAAAATCTCTCCTCTTAGGATGTTTAAACGCAATCCATCGTTACCGAACATTTTATCCATGACTTGTTTTCTGTTTTTGAAAGCGAACAGTTCTTTAGCCCAGCCAGCTTGGGCTATTCCAAATCCGTCTATTGTTTGTTCGCAATCGTTCCATCTGATTACGATGCCGGAGCTTGGCGAATTATCTGAAATTTTAGTAGCAGGGTTGCTGAAACAAACTAGACTAGTAAATAGTGCACTTAAAATGGGGATGCAATGTAGTTTCATATTTTCAGAATCTGATATAAGGGAGGTAGCTTTTTCTTTGGTAAGACACCACCTCCCTAATTTTATTAATATCTATTTACCGATCACGCTTATGTTAGTCGATATCCCACCATATATGTGTGGTAACTTTGTCTGCTCCTTGTTGCTGATTCGCAGTATCTACATTTGCTCTGTTAATACTATATTCATCGGTAGGATAAGGGAGTCTCGTAGGGATAACTCCTGGGCTCATACTACCTGAATAATTGGTTGGAATAAGTTTGGGGTATCCGGTACGACGCCAGTTGGCATAACTTTCGTAACCGTTGATGAAAGTTGCTACCCAGTATTGCTCTCCGATAATTTGCAGTTTTTCCGTATTGTTTGCAGTACTGAATAGGTTCTGGGCTAAGTAAGTCTCGATTTCTTCATCTGTGATTTTACCTTGCGTTCCGTAAGCAATCTCCTGTTCTTTCATGGATGATGTGATGGCTTCTTTATAAAGAACCTCCGCGTTTCCGTTTGTCCAGTTTCTCAATACAGCTTCGGCTAGCAACAATTTCGTCTCAGATGGCATTAGGAAGATGGTAGGGGCATCCAATCTCAAAATTGTATTGATATTGAAGTTGGAAGTATTTTCTAAGCCGACAAAGCTTCCACTTGGGGCGTCTGCAATGGTATGACTATCGTAACCGTTAGGTAAACCAAATTGTTTGTCAAATTCAGTATTTCCGTCTTTCAAAGAGCAATATACATGAATACGAGGATCTTTTGTTTTTTTGAGATAATCCATGAATGTTTTCCCAATTTTGACTGCATCACTTTCGATGAAGTTGTCATCTAGATAACGGAAACTCAATGGATTTTTAAATGCATTTTTCCCGCTTCCGTCATGTCTCAGAAGGCATATATCTTCCGGTTGGCTCATTACGCCGATAGTTACGGCGTCGGCTACTGTCTGTTTTGCCAGGTCTGGAGCCACTTCTGACAGACGCATTCCTATACGAAGTAATAAGGAACCTCCAAACTTTTTCCACTTATTGATGTCGCCATCGTAGAATAAGTCACCGTCTATTGCCGGATTATTGGCATTTAGCAGGTTGACCCCGTCTTTGACTTGCTGAATCATATCTTTATAGATGGTCTCCTGATTATCATATTTCGGCTTATAGATTTGCTGATAGTATCCTAATCCTGCTTCAGAATAGGGAACATTGCCGTATATATCTGTCAAACGCTGGAACAGATAAGCGCCCCAGATTTTTGTTGCACCGAGGATATTGGAATATTTTGCATCTGACGAGGCTTTTTCTTCCAATTCGCGCCAGTTTTTTATCAGATCGCTATAAGTGTCGGTAAAGAAGGTGTTGGCGTAAGATTCCATCTGGTAATATTTGTCACCTGGCATATCGTTATTTAAGGAAGCGGCTTGCTGTACAAGCATCATGCAGGTTCCTACCTGAATGTTTTTAGCAATACCACCGGTAGTCGTATGTAATTGAGTATAGGTCAACAGAGGACCGGGCTCTATCGAGGTAGGACTGTTGGGGTCTATATTTTTCTCGGTGAAATCACAGGCATAAACCATACAAGTTAGCGTGGATGCCATCATTAGTTTTATTATATTGATCACTGACATAATATTTTTATTTAAAATTTGACATTCAGATTAAAACCTATGCTACGTGAGGCGGGTAGTCCGTAAGATTCGAATCCCTGTCCATTGTCGATATTGAAAGAAGATTCGGGATCTACCAAAGGTACTTTATCGTAGATATTCCACAAATTCCGTCCTACGACTGAGAGAGACAAGGCTGACAAACCTATTTTACGGATCCATTTTGTCGGGAAGTTATATCCGAAAGAAAGTTCGCGCAACTTAATGAAAGAAGCGTCATATATACAGTTCTCGGTAATACCTGACAATGCCATATAATATTTCATCGCTGTCACTTTTACATCATTTGGAGTTACACCGTCTTCTTTTACTCCCTGAGCGATAATACCTTCTTCGCGTCCTGGTAGCGTGTCTGCATGGCGTCCGAACATAATCATGTGTGCATTTGTTTGAGAATACATCTTTCCTCCGAATTTGCCATCAAGTAAGAAACTCAATGTGAATCCGTGACATTCAAATGAGTTGCTGAATCCTAATGTGTATGGATGCACGCTTTCGCCTAATTTCTCGATTTCTCCTTTCATAGGAAGTCCATTTTCGTACATGATTTCACCTTTGTCGTTGCGTTTGAAAGTTACGCCTCGGATAATCCCATAAGGTTGTCCTACTTGCTGGTAAATCCAAGCTGGGCCACAGTTGTCGCTATCGTGGCCAGTACGAGACTTTGCCAGTTCGAATTCGGTGACATCATCTGTTATGCGTTTAATTTCACTCTTGTTGTAAGCGAAGTTGAAGGAAGTGTCCCAACGAAAGTGAGATGAAAGAATTGGAGTGCCGGTAAGTAACAGTTCAATACCATGATTATTCACTTTACCCGCGTTTATTTTGACATTTCCATATCCTGACGCGGTTGATATACCTGCGTTTACTATATCGTCTTTAGTATTTCGTACATAGTATGTGAAATCAATGCCGAAGCGATTGTTAAAGAACCTGGCTTCAAATCCTCCTTCATACGAAATAGAAGTCAGAGGTTTTAAATTTAAGTTCGGAATAGTGCCATTGTCAATGGATCCAACAGGATATTTGCGATATGCATCCGCATAACTGTATGTCAATCCCAGTTGATAGGCTCCAACGGCGCCGCCGGACTGTGCCCATGAACCGCGTAGCTTGAGGTATGGGAACCAAGACGGCATCTGAATAGCTTCACTAAGGATAAATCCTAATCCGACGGAGGGATAAAAAATATGATTGGGAGAGGTTTTCCCTTTGTAAGAAAGTGCGGAAAACCAGTCGTTACGTCCTGTTAAGGTCAAATATATCATGCTTTTATAAGACATTTCGGCTTGTCCGAAGAGGGAGTTGATGTAACTTTCAGAAGTAGAATGACCACCGGATTTTGTTTTTGTATTATTAATGGTGTTGAATCCTGGTACAACAAATTGGTCACCGTACGAACTTGTTGCATCTGACCAACTTGCCATTGTGTTCCAGCCAATAAATGCATCGACACTTACAAGGCCGTCTTTGAATGAGTTGGTATATCCGGCAATGGCTTCTGTGTTGAATTCACCGTGATATTCGGCACTATTGGATATATTACCTTCTTTTACAGCTCCGCGGGCTGTGCCCCAAGGGGTGACATTTTCGGCACGACGGTTAATCATATCACCGCCGGCACGTCCGCGTAGATACCAGTTTGGTGTAAAGTTGTATTGAACTTCGACGGAGCCAATAATACGGTCTTTAGCATCTTTTTGACTATTCTTGTAAACAACAAATAAAGGATTGATTACATAGCCTTGAGCGTTTACTTCATATTCCGTACCATCGTCGTTTGTAATCTTCATATCAGAAAGGCCGTAATTAGGTGCTAGTTGCCATAAAGAAGCATTTGCATTGGAGGTAATATCACCCAGGTTTGGACGGTTTTTGGCACGTTCGCGTACGTACATAATATTGGCCTTTAGTGAGAAGTGCTCGTTCATTCTAGAAGTCAGATTCAATGTAATATTGTTACGTTCCAGTTTGGAATTCGGTTGCATATCATGAAAACGTTGATCACCTGCACCAACACGGAACTGAATTTTTTCATTTCCGCCGGATACAGCGATGTTGTTAGTCACTGACCATGCATTGTCGTAGAAATCTTTGAAATTATTTCTTGCGGTTGGTGAATATGGGCGGGAAATTCCGTCATATTGCGTTACATTTGATCCGTCCATTTTGCTACCGAAGCTCATTACACTCATTTGCTTGGCTAATGTTGGAGCCAATTGGCTTATAGCCTGTTCTGGTGTCATTCCATATCCAGCTCCTGTCGCTATAGCCAGTTGATCAGGATTCATCCCATTTGCACCACAACCATATTCCCATTGGAGGTCATTATTCTTTAGGATGGGAGAGTCTTTAGTATAAGACATATTGTATTCTACTCTGACTTTTCCTGCTGTTCCTTTTTTAGTAGTAATGACAATTGCACCATTTGCTGCACGGGAACCGTACAATGCAGCAGCGGTACCTCCTTTCAGCACACTCATACTTTCAATGTCTTCACTATTGATAGATGAAATTCCGTCACCAGCATCAAAACCACCCCATTCTCCGGCTTGACCATAGTTTCCGTTATTCATAGGCACGCCGTCGATGACGTATAAAGGTTGGTTACTACCGTTCAAAGAACCGTTACCACGAATTGTTATACGGCTTGAACCCATGACGCCGGATGCTGGTTTCACTACATTTACACCTGCTACTTTTCCTACCAGACTGTTGGCTATATTGGAAACCTTGACACGATTCAACTCTTCGCTCTTGACTTCCGTTACGGAGTAAGCTAATGCTTTTTTCTCTTTTTTAATACCTAAGGCAGTGACAACTACTTCATCTACTTGGACAGAACTCTCCTGTAGAGTGACTTTCATGGGGGTATCTGTAGCCTTTTGTTCTACTGTCTGATATCCAATAAATGAAAAAATTAGGGTATTTCCTTTCTTTGCACGAATGGTGAACTGGCCGTCCATATTTGTGATTGTTCCAAAGGTTGTGCCTTTTATACTAATGCTGACTCCGGGCAGAGGCTCGCCGGAAGAGTCGGATACTATTCCTTTAATATCCGTTTGTTGGGCATGAAGTGAACTGCATATAAATAGTAGGCAGCACAATAATAAATAAGTAATGTTTTTCATTGCGAATATGATTTTAGTTGTTAAACTCTGGGAGCAAAGGTAGGGTAGTTTGCGGTGGAGGACAAATATGATTTTATCAAATACTAATACAAAATTAACAAAAAGCATAAAAATGAGTAAAAATAGGGGTTTAAACTCTTTGATATAATACCAGAATTCTGAAACCGATATGTTTATTAGTGAGTATCGTTCTGTTTTGTAAAATCTAAAGTGGCATTTTAAGGGTGTAAAGCATAGCTTTGTATTGCTTAAAACGACGCTTTTCAAAAGCTAAAAAGTTTGTTTCATTTTATTATTGATTATCTTAATGTCTGACTATTTACTTATAAGAAATAAAATGAATAAGCCGGAATATTATAAAAATTTTCTGAAACGGATATTATCTATATCAATAAAGAGTTTGCGGAAAATACCTGCGATACTTATTGTACTGGGAGTAATGTTGCTATGCTTTCGAGCGAATTAGCCACTTTTCTGAGTGGTAGATATATAGAATTTAAGGTATATAGTCTTACATATGCCGAAAATTTCTGGAGTTTCATAAATTAGAAGATTCTGTTGAAGAACGCAATGGAGAAAAATTATATGTTCAGGTAGTATATTCAGTTATTGACTCTAAAACACATGAGTGGGAATTTGGAAATTTGTTGGCATACAAGATAATTATCCGAAAATAGTTGTTACAATGGATGAAATTGAGGGCGTTTCTTATCAGGGTATCAAACAGATCCCTATCCGTCAGTTTTTACTTTGTTGGAGATAATTTTTCTATTAAAGAAAAAAGAGAGAAAAATAAAAGGAGAAGCAAAACATCATTAGCTTCTCCTTTCCCTTTCCAGTATATAATCTCAAAGCGATTATTTGAAAACAATCTTCATTGGTCTACCTATCCAAACTTGTGGTTGTTCGAGGTTGAAAATGTGAGCTATTGTAGAAGCTACATCATATTGCATCATGCTTACATCATCAAAACGAAGTCCTTTTTTAATATTCTTACCGGAAATGATGAAAGCAGTTTCCATTTCTTGCATTGTTTTGCCACCGTGACCCTTCTTGATGCCTCCATGGTCGGAAGTCAATATGAAAATAGTGTCATCAAGGATGCCTGCATCTTTTACGGCCTGGACAATCTGGCCGACATAAGTATCCAACTCCTTGAGTTTCTCATAATATGCGGGAGTGTCATGTCCTTCAGTGTGTCCGGTATGGTCGGGACTATCATAGCAGATAGCAACAAGAGTCGGATGTTTCTCCTTTATGTAAGCAGATGCCATATTGCCTAACTCTTTGGGAGTCTTGTTGTAATCGGCCACATGATAATGATAGCTTAGAGAAAGTGTATCTACTAAATACTTGATTCCGTTCCATTCATACAGACAGCCGATCTCTGCTTTCGGACGGGCATCACGCAGTAATTGGAAGATAGTGGGGAAGATTCCATTCTTGTTTAAAACACGTGACGGAAGTTCCGGAGTTTTAGATCCCCATTCGGTGTATCCGTGAAGTTCGGGACCGGCTCCCATAAACATGGATGCCCAGTTGATAGCACTGGACGAAGGAAGTGCCGAGCGTTTTTTGAGCGTGTAAGCTCCGTCTTCCATTAGTTTCTTGACATTGGGCATGTCTGCTTTAGGCAAGCTGTAAGCTCCCCAACCGTCCAGTCCGATGAGAACAACATGTTTGGCTTTGTCTTTTCCTTTGGCATTGCAGGAGAATGTGAAACAAAAAAGCAGTGCGAATGTAGCAAGTAGCGTAAAAGCGTTTTGTCTATTCATGATATTTTCCATTAAGTAATTAATATTGTTGATTTAATGAATTAAGTTTTCTCATGTATTATTTTATTAGACAAAGGTAGAGTTATTCTGTTGGTGGAACAAATACAATCTTAGCATTAACTAATACTTTTGCATTTTTTATTTCAAACTCAGCCGGAAGCTTTTTTATCTATGTATTATAAATCAATACCACGGTATATGCTACATAGCAGAGTATCATAATGCTTCCTTCTATCCGTGTGATTGTCCGTTTGGCGAAGAACAATCCGAACAGCCAGAGCAGGATGCACGAGCCGACCAGTGTGAGCAAGTCGAAGTTGGTGATTCCGCTAAGGTGGAGGGGAGTAATGCTGGCGCTGCATCCCAATACAAAGAAGATATTGAAGAGGTTACTGCCGATTACGTTTCCGATAGCTATTTCCGGATTCTTCTTTAGTGCGGCAACGATAGAGGTGGCAAGTTCCGGCAGAGAAGTCCCTCCGGCCACCAGTGTCAGACCGATGATTGACTCGCTGACGCCCAGATTGCGGGCGATACCCGTAGCCCCGTTAACAAATAATTGTCCTCCGTAAATTAGTGCAGCCAGCCCTCCGATAATATAAAGAACCGATTTCCACCAGGGGAGCAATTTTATCTCGTTCTCTTCTTCCGGTACGGGATGTTCTTCCTGTCCCCCTGTGGAGGGCTTGGAAGCGATAGCAAATGTATATCCCATAAAGATAGCGAAGAAACAAAGCAATAACAGTCCGTCTACCCTGTTCAGGATATTTTCCGGTGCTTTATCCAGAAAGACGTCATTGGCGCAAACCAACAGGACGACAGAAGATAGAATGCAGAGCGGAATCTCTTTTTTGAGTGTATTCCGGGTGATGACAATCGGAGCGAATAAAGCCGTGCAGCCTACAATCATCAGTGTATTGAATATATTACTTCCTACCACATTACCTATGGCAATGTCCGCACTGCCTTTAAGAGCAGAAGACACACTGACGGTGAGTTCGGGGGCAGAAGTACCGAACGCGACGATAGTAAGCCCGATAACAATGGAGGGGATACGGAGACGTTTGGCAACTGAAGCAGCCCCGTCCGTGAGTCCGTTAGCTCCTAGAAGAATGAGGATTAATCCTCCGATAAGAAACAGTATATTCATGTTTTTTTCTCTTTTGGTGGCAAAGATAATCATTTTCAAAATTGATATGTCAAAAACAATCCGTATGTTTGCTCTGTTTTAGTGAAAAAATAGATTAACCTTAATTCACTGTCAGGGGATATAGGATATGGAAATGAATAAAATGAAACGTTTAGTGTTACTGCTCATTGTACTTTTGGGAACAACGGGAGTACGGGCACAGTTGGGAGAAGCTGTCAAGAAGATATTTGCAGGTGATAGTGTAACTACCGTGCACAACACACCTCTGAACCGGGATTCAGACTCTGTCTATGTGGCCAATCTGCAAAAATCCCTCGAAGCAGCCCGGCTCAACGAGGCGAATATGCGTATGGAAATGGAGCAGATGAAACTGCAAATGGCTGCCGCCGACTCCGTGAAGTACGCCCGGCAGCGTCAACGTATCGATTCCTTGCGGCAGTTTACCAAAGGAATCCCTGTGGTAGCCGACGGAGATACCTTATTTTATCTTTTACCAAACGTGGCGGATACACTCCCCAGCAACGTGCGCAAATGACCGGTGCTGCAATTGAAGAACTGGGAAGACGTTTTAACCTCCGCCCGGACTCCGTGTCGATCGACCATTCGGACATTGTTTCCGATTTGATGTACGGTAACAAGGTGTTGCTTTCCCTTACCGATCAGGATGCTTTGTGGGAAGGCATTTCCCGTGATTCTCTTGCGAAGGAAAGACAACAAAACGTTATCACCAAACTGCACGATATGAAAGCCGAACACGGGCTTTGGAGAATGGCGAAACGTGTGCTTTATTTCATTCTGGTGATTGTCGGGCAATACTTCCTGTTTCGCCTGACGAACTGGCTTTTCCGTAAACTGAAAGTACGTATTTTGCGTCTGAAAGATACGAAGATACGACCTGTTTCCATTCAAGGATATGAATTGTTGGATGCCCAAAAACAAGCTAATTTGTTAGTCTTTCTGGCGGGCATCGGGCGGTATATTCTTATGGGATTGCAGTTATTGATTACTATTCCGCTGATTTTCATTATTTTCCCGCAAACAGAAGGACTGGCTTATCGTATATTGGGTTATATCTGGAACCCGATCCGTGGCATTTTTGTGGGTATTATTGATTATATTCCCAAGCTGTTTACAATCATTATTATCTGGTATGCAGTGCGGTATCTGGTACGACTGGTGCACTATCTGGCCCGTGAGATAGAAGCAGGGCGTTTGAAATTCAACGGTTTCTATCCGGATTGGGCAATGCCGACTTTCCATATCGTCCGTTTCCTGCTTTACGCATTTATGATTGCGATGATTTATCCTTATTTGCCGGGTTCTGATTCAGGGGTATTCCAAGGGATTTCGGTATTTGTCGGATTGATTGTATCGTTGGGTTCAAGTACGGTGATCGGTAATATTATTGCCGGGCTGGTGATTACGTATATGCGCCCGTTTAAGTTGGGCGACCGGATTAAACTGAATGATACTACCGGAGATATTATAGAGAAAACACCCCTTGTCACCCGTATCCGTACACCGAAGAATGAGGTGGTTACCGTTCCCAACTCATTTATCATGTCCTCGCATACCGTGAATTACAGTACCTCGGCACGTGAATACGGGTTGATTATCCATTCGGAAGTATCTATCGGATATGATATCCCTTGGCGGCAAGTCAATCAGATATTGATTGATGCGGCATTGAATACTCCCGGAGTGGTGGACGATCCGCGTCCGTTCGTGTTGGAAACATCTTTAAGTGACTGGTATCCGGTTTATCAGATTAATGCTTATATCAAGGAAGCGGATAAGATGACTCAAATCTATTCGGACTTGCACCAGAACATTCAAGATAAATTTAATGAGGCGGGCATTGAAATCATGTCCCCGCATTATATGGCTGTCCGGGATGGAAACGAGACGACAATCCCCAAAGATGACTTGAGAGAAAAATCAGGAAAATAGTTTCTTTACTCTATGATACTTTCTTGATAGATGATGTAATGAGGAAGTTTCTTTCTCATCCGGCAGGAATCAGACTTTCCCGCAACGGATCAGTATTTTCTGTCCATCGTTTAAGGTGCTGGCAAAGAGGTAGGTATCTCCCCCTTCCGCTAACTTGATACGTTTACGGAGTTCTGCCACCGTAGCCGGAAAGTTGCGGACTGTGATATTCGCTTTTTTCAGGTCTGACAGATTCTCCTTTATTTCCTTTTTGTTGAGGCTGCACCGGTTGATGATGCGGAATGTTCTGCCGGGAAAACCCTCAATCTGCGTATCGGAAGTGTAGAGATGACTGTTGGGATGCAGCTTCTTGACGGAGTAAGCCGCGGCAATGCTGCGGAAAGCACCGGCTTTCAGGAGAGAAGCATTGGGTTCGTACAGATAATTGCCAAGTGTGTCTGTATAGCTGCACTCGCTGTGCTGTTCCTGTTCGCGGGTAAATACGAAGAGTTGTTTTTCCTGCTCTCCTTTTGTGGAGAGGTTTACGCAGTGAACCGGGATTTCTTCCGGTGCTGTCTGTCCGAGTAACAACAGGAGTTCTTTGCATTCGTTATTGACGGAGATGATATGTACCTCCTGTGTGTGCGGCAATTCTTTCAGTGCCTGTGAAAGGTCGAGCATGGGGGAAAGTTTAATCATTATCCGGTTGGCTTTGCTCAACAGGAGTCCTTCGAGTTCGGCCACATTAGGCTCACAGTCGGAAATGGCAACGGTTTTTCCGCCGTGCTCATTGCGGCGGGCGGGGTCGAGAAAGATACAGTCTACCGGAGACATGGTTTCCAGATAGGCTACTCCGTCGTCGTTTCTGACACTTATATGGTTGAGGTCGAGTGCGGGAAAGTTGTGGGCTGCTATGGTGCAGAGTTCTGCCTGACGTTCTACGTAAGTAGCCGATCGGAATCCGGTGGCGAGGAAAGAGCAGTCGATTCCGAATCCTCCGGTCAGGTCGGCCAGAGACTCACCTTGCAGGAGGCTTGCTTTATAACGGGCGGTGATTTCTGAAGAACATTGCTCCAGTGAAAGATGTTTCGGATACCATATATCGTCTATCTCTTTCCAGGAGGGGATTTTCTCGGCTGCGATTTGCCGTCCTGCTATTTGGGTGATAGCAGCCGGTATGTCTACATCGGGGTATTTCCGGGCTTGCAGGGCCAGGTTGCGTACATCGTCGGATTGATGTTCGTTGATAAACTGTCGGGTTTCGGGAGAGATTGGAGTCATAGGTCGTTATTGTTCGGGAAGTGAGATAAATAAGTCTGATGTCCGGATATTGCCTTGTTATTTATGGTATTACCTTATATTTCTGCCTTGCTACATCCCGGCTACAAAAGTTGAAGTGCCACCATTCGCTGGGCAGGGCGCGAAATCCGGCTTCTTTCATTACTCTCCGCAACAGTATCCGGTTCTGCCGTTCCGCCTCACTTATTTTTCCGTTTCGTACCAGTTCACTTTCTTGTGTGATATGGGCTTCTATCCCCAAGTGGTCTACCTTGGTTCCCATAGGCAAGGGTTGTCCGAGAGAATCCTGAATGCTGATGTCTACCGCCAGTCCGTAGTTGTGAAGTCCGCCGCCACGGTTCGGGTTGGAGACGTATTTGTATTTGGGTGTTCCTTTCACTACATTCCACATCTTTTTTTGTACGGACATCGGACGGGCGGCATCGTAGACAACGAGATTGTAGGAAGGATGCAGTTGTTTCAGTGCCTCCTGTGCTTTCACGAGGGCGTATGCTGCGTCGGGATGCAGATAGGCTTCCGACAAATCATCGTAAAGCACCTCTCCGGTGAAATTGTCGGCTTGTGTGTACATCAACTTCACGGTGATACTGCTGTCCAGTTCCGCTATATTGACCAGTCCTAAAGAATCCATGTAGAGAGCCATGGCACTTTTCTTTGGTTGAGGGGCAGGGGAACATTCTTCGCGGGGTTGCATATCATCCGACGGATGTTTGTATTCTGCCATGGTGAGCCTTTCCTTTTCCTTGTGACCGGAAACGGAAGTACATTCTGCCAGAAGCAGACAGAGGACAGGCAAACTATATTTTAGAAATCTCATTCGGGCTTTTGTATTTAGTGCGTCAAAGATACTTCTTTTTGGCTTTAGCTCCAATAAGCTACCTTTAAATCCTGATTGTTGGAGTGACCGGGTGATGCCACGGGGCTGTCACAGTTGTCGGGCCGCGCGCGGCCCCCCCCGCCAA
>ERZ791624.620-NODE-620-length-22875-cov-4.181551_pt1 | contig 22875 bp, 18 predicted proteins | sample MGYA00510058_ERZ791624 | MGnify/ENA primary metagenome ERZ791624 (study PRJEB30046, sample SAMN00715158) | human gut metagenome | study: EMG produced TPA metagenomics assembly of the A metagenome-wide association study of gut microbiota in type 2...
CATATCTTTGGATTCACGGTCACCATCCGCATCAAAGGCAGAAACCGCCACTCTGTCCAGTGACGGTTTCTTGAGTGTTTACTCTTGATGCTTTTTCTTGACTAGAGGCAAAACCGCTTGTCGCGGAGCCTTTGGTATGTTTATTATAGCACACCCGGGAGATTTGTCAAGCGTATAGATTGACAGATTATGTCGGGTTTGATAGAATAGCAGTGGTTCTTGCGAACCCCAAGGGCGCCAAAACAGCGACGGGCGGTTTTCTCCGGAATCCTCTGTAAAGGGGGTGTTCCGATGCCGATCACATTGACTTTCCATATTCTTGGATTGACTATTACGATCCGCATTAACGGGCGAAACCGCCACTCGGCCAAGTGACGGTTTCTTAACATAGTTTAAGAATCAGCATTTCACCGGGGACGACCGCTTGTCGAGGCGTCCTTGGTTATTTTTATTATAGCAGGTTCTTGCGGTTTGTCAAGGGCGCGGAAACGGTCGCATGGATTGACATTTTTCGATTTGCCTGGTAAAATATATGCGGTTCTATTGAACCCCTGAGGCTCCAACACAGCGATAGGCGGTTTTGTCTCACCTCGTAAAGGAGGTGATAAGATGCCGATTACGATCACATTCCATATCTTTGGATTCACGGTCACCATCCGCATCAAAGGCAGAAACCGCCACTCTGCACAGTGACGGTTTCTTGATCTTTTGATCTAGTTTCCTTCGCAACCCAGAGGCAAAACCGCTTGTCGCGGAGCCTTGGGTTATTTTTATTATAGCAGGTTCTTGCGGTTTGTCAAGGGCGCAGAAAAGGGGGCCCCTTGCGGGGCCCCCTCTTTGCTTTGGGGTTTCAGAGAGGAAATCTCAAATTAGTACGGAATGGTCCTGTCGAGGACGTAGATCACCGCGTACGGAGCATTGCCCATGCTGGAAACCTTGGAGTAGATGATGTAGTCGCCCGCAGCGATGCAGGAAGCGTCAGCCTTGACGACCGTGCCGTCAGCCAGAACGTTGTAGATCACAACGTCGGTCAGGCCGATGGTCTGCGTGTAGCCGTTAGCATCCTTGACCTTGATCGCGGTCGCATCGTTGCTGTAGGACTCAACAGCTTCACCCATCCAGTTGCTTGCGTTCTGGTCGATCATGTAGACCTCAGAGTAGGTCACGCCATTGGCATCGACCTGCGTCTTGAAGGTGTACAGGCCCGGACGCAGCGCTACGCCGTTGGCATCAACGCCAGTCTCGATGGTGCTGTGCTTGACATTGACCGTGACAGGCTCGCCATCGACATAGACGGTGATGAGGTCATAGCCATTTGCCCAGTTGAACGGCGTCCACTTCAGGACCCAACCAGTGACATTGTCAGCCGCGAAGACTGCCTTGCCGATGTAGACGATGTCAGCGAAGCCGTCGCCGTCGTTATCGAGATAGTCAACGTAGGAGGCAGTCAGTGCGGGCAGAGCGGTGTAGCCGGTGTAGGTCGTGACAGCGCCGCCAGCGCTCTTGACCACGAACTTGGTGGACTCGGACAGGGAGAGATCGTTGCCGCTGTATACCTTATCGTTGGTCTTCATCATGGCTACGCCATTCAGGGAAGAAACCTTGATGAATGCCAGCTTTGCAGTGTGGACGAAGGAGCCTTCCAGACGGCCGAATGCATGGCCGTAAGTGACGTTATTGGCAACATCAGCTGCGGTGTATGCAGCAGCTGTGGTAGCCGTAGTCGCATCACCGACCCAAGTCAGGGTGTAAACGTCCTTGTCGTTCTTGGTGTAGGAGTACAGCGCGTTGGTCAGCTTCGAATCGTTGTGCGAGGCAACCATGTAAACGAAGTTGTCATACGGATAGCTGTCGTTGCTGTAATTACCAGCATTGTCGTAGCCGTCCTTAGCAGAAGCGAAGGAGCCGGCGATCGCGACAGTCGCGCCCTCGATGGCCTTGCCGTCCAGATCGAACATGTCGGCCTTCAGCGCGAACTTGCCGTTCTCATGGACGCCGTAGATACGGTCGAGAACCACATAGCTCTTGGCATCGGTGTTCGCAACACGGCCGATGACGTTGCCGTAGGTGTCGAGGTAGAACGTGAAGACCTTGCCATTGTTCGCAATGTTCATGGCTTTATCCTTGCCAAGAACGAAGCGGCAGTTGGTGGGATACTTGGTGCCGTCGATGGAAACAGTTTCCGGATAGTTTGCATCGGAAGCACCGGTCAGAGCGCCGGTCTTGGCCTCAGCAACAGCGACAATACCAACATTGCCGTTGACATAGTCAGAGTTGTCAAGGTTGACAGTCTCGCTCTTCTTCAGGGAGACCTGAACCAGAACCTTGGTGCCGACAGTGTAGTTCATGTCGGTGGTGGTCATAGCCGTGGTGGTTCTCTCAACGTACTGCGGCTCATCATTCACCATTTCCTGCCAGAACTTGAGCTCCGCAGTCTCGCCGGTGGCGTGGCTGTACTTGTTGTTCTTGTTGAGCTTGGTGATCTCGCCGAGGAAGGTGTGGATGGTGGTGATGACCCAGCCGTCTTCGGTCTTGAAGACCTGCGTCAGATCGCCCTGGCCGCCGAAGACCGGAGACTTCCAGCCATATGCAGCTTCCCACCAAGTCTGGCATTCCTTGGCCTTGTCATGCTGAAGCTCCATGTAAATTCTGTCATTGACATCAACATACTTGTAGCCGTCGACTGCGTAGTAGTTCAGAGCGGTGCCGGCATCGGCGAACATCTGGCCGGTCGTGGTAGCGCCGGCATCGGTGGGCGCTGCGCCCTTGCGGTAGCCATTCAGAACAACCAGCTTGTCAGAGGTCTCGGGAACCTTCATGTCGTTCTTCAGGATGTCGCACATGGTAACAGCGGTGGTGTAGCTGTTGACCGGCGCGTCCATGTAGAACTTGCTCCAAGTGCCATGGCTCCACTTGTAGCCCGGGCGGCGGAATGCGTCAGTGGTACGGGTGATGCCGACGCCCATCTTGGCGGCGAGCAGAACACCGGTGGACACAACGGACTCGTTGGCGACGAACGCCTTGGTGAGGAAGTTGCCAGCCGCAACCGTGGGATTGTAGCCCTTGATGTTCTGGCCATACTCGACAAGGCTCGTGGTCAGCGCGTTGTAGAGGATCTGAGCAGCTTCGCCGCGCTTGATGTTCTCGATGGCTTTCCAGCCAGTGGGAAGACCATCAAGCAGGCCAAGCTCGTTGGCGCGGTTCAGGACGTTGATGTCCCAGCCGGTGCCGGTGTAGCCTTCCTTGGCGGTGTCGAAGTTCAGGGTGGTGAGCATCAGCTTCAGCCACTGCACGCCGGTCAGTCTGCGCTCGGGAGCGTAGGTGGTCTTGGTCATGCCGTCAGCCAGACCAGTGATGCGGCAGTAGTTGATGAAGGGCAGAGCCCAGGAGTTGTTGCAGTCAACGAACGGGTTCTGTGCGTTGCTGTACAGGCTGGAGATAGCATCCTGACCCTTGATCTTGCCGTTGGTAGCCGCGTTGTGGACGATCGCCACGATCTTGGCTGCCTGAGCACGGGTGAAGTAGCCATCCGGCTGGAAATTGTACGTCTCACCAGTCTTGAAACCATCAAGAATGTTGAGGTTGGACAGAACGTCAATTGCTTCGGCGTAATCGCTGTCAGCCTTGACATCCGCGTAGTCCTTTGCGCTGGCGACGGCGACGGTGCCCATGATCATGACAACGGCCAGAACCAGCGCGAGAACCTTTTTCAGATTCTTCATTTGGATTTCCTCCTGTTTAAATTTTACACATCGGAGCAAAGCCCCCTGTGTAATTTGTATCTGCATCTTACCGCACCGCCCCCGTTTCGTCAAGCGTTTCGGGGGGTTTGTAATTTAACTGTAACATTGTGCGTAACATAACGAAGCAGGAAATCCATATATGGTAGGTGTAAAGAATGGGAGACACAAGAAGGCGTCCGCTTACCGGGACTGCTGCTCTCCCGCCTCCGTCGACAGCTCGTTGAAGGCCGCCGTGTCGAACGTGACGATCAGATGATACGTCTTTTTTCCGTCCTGCAGCTGCGCTTCGATCTGCCGACGCAGCTGCTCGGCGGTTTGTGCATCCTCCGGCGGAATCACCATGTCGAAGATCACATTCACATGATGCGACCCGGAGACCATGCGGAAATCATGAAGGGACAGGCGCGGGTCAAGCCCGTGCATGATCTGCAGAACGCGCGTGCGCACGGCGGCGACCTCCGGGTCGTCGGTGACGACGGGGTCATAGTGGATGACGAGATCAACGTGCAGCTCCCGCTTTGCCTGCCGCTCGATCTCGTCCAGAATCTCATGGGCAATAAGCGGGTCGATGCGGTGGTCGATCTCGGCGTGGACGCTGGCAAAGCGGCGGCCCGGCCCGTAATCATGCACCATGAGATCGTGGAAGCCGAGAATGTTCACGTGCGAGGTCATAAGATACGCGATCGCGCGTACAAGCGCTTCATCCGGCTTCGCGCCCAGCAGCGGGTCGACGGTGTCCTTCACTACGCCGACACCCGACCACAGAATAAACAGCGCCACCAGAAGCCCAGTCCAGCCGTCGATCATCAGCCCCGTCAGCCGCCCGATCACGCAGGCAAGCAGCACTGCGCCGGTCGCGATCACGTCGCTGCGGCTGTCGGCAGCGGCGGCGATCAGCGCGGCAGAGCTGATCTTTTTGCCGAGCTTCCGGTCAAACAGCGCCATCCAGAGCTTCAGCAGGATCGAGCCTGTCAGCACGGCGGCGGTCAGGACGGAAAACTCCACGGCCTCCGGGTGCAGGATCTTCTGAACCGAGCTTTTGACCAGCTCCACGCCGATCACAAGGATCATCACGGCCACGGCAAGGCCGGACAGGTATTCCATCCGCGCGTGGCCGTAGGGGTGTTTCTCGTCGGCAGGCCCGGCCGCCCCCCCGGCGCCCCCCGGACGGGGCTGGATCATTCCCCCCGCCGCACCGCCCCCATCTGCCGGAACGATGAGCACACCTATGTTCACGACCGCTCCACTGACGAGTTGGAGTGCTCCGTCTGCGGATACACCGAAAACGCGGCCCAGACGCAGTATAACGGCTGGGCAACGGACAGAGAGTCCGGACGCCTCGTATACTTCGAGAGCGGACACCGGGTGATCGGAAGCACAAAAATCGGCACCGTCCCGATTTATTTCGACGCAAACGGCCTGGCGCTGGACGGCAGCTATACAATTTGCGGCGAGACCTGCCTGTTTGAGGACGGCTATTATGTGGGATCCGAGTCGCCCAACGTGAAGGTGGCCGGTTTCTCCGGCGTTACGGTGGAGTGGATTCTGTATAACGACGGCACGTTCAAGCTTGGCGGCTATGGCGCCGTGCAGCAATACGCCAGAGAGGGCGTTGCGCCCTGGTCTGCCTATCGGTCCGGCTTCCGCAGCATTGAAATCGGACCGGATGTCACTGCCATCGGCTATCTGTCCAAGTGCTTCTATGTAACATCCGTTACATTTGCCGAAAACAGCAAGCTGGAAACGCTGTATGCCGCGTGCTTTACCGGTCTTAAATCGATGACGGAGCTTGTACTTCCGGAGTCTGTCAAGATCATCGGCTATTTCGGCTTCTCGGAATGCTCGAGACTCCTTAAGCTCTATATCCCGCAGGGTGTGACCAGCATCAACCCGACCGCCTTCAGTCAGACGCCCAGTGTGGTGCTGGACGTTGCCGAGGGCAGCTATGCCCATGATTATGCCGTGAAGTATGGAATCGCCTATACGCTGAGAGAGTTTGTTGACAGTGTTCTGACCAGCGGCAGCTGCGGCAGCGATGTCTCCTGGACGCTGTATCAGAGCGGCAGATTCGTTGTCTCCGGCAGCGGTGCTATGACGAATTATCCCAACCAGAACGCGCAGCCCTGGGCCGAATACCGCACCCGGATCCGCAGCGTGGAGATCGGCGCGGACGTCACCTCCATCGGTGCTTACGCCTTCTACGGCGCATCCAACCTGACCGGCGTCACGTTCGAGAAGGGCAGCAAGCTGCAGACCGTCAGCCGCCTGGCCTTCTGCCTGGATACCAGCCTGACGGAGATCGTCCTGCCGGAGGGCGTGCAGTCCATCGGCGACCGCAGCTTTGGCTATTGCTATAAGCTGACCAGCGTTTATGTGCCTCTGGGCACAAACAGCATCGACCAGATCGCCTTCAAGGGCAGCGGCAGCGTGGTGCTGGATGTTGCCGAAGGCAGCTATGCCCATGAGTATGCCGTGAGCCACGGAATCGCCTACAAAACCCGGTAAAGCCTAAGGCAAGCGGAGCGCGCCTGTGCACTCCGCCGCAATTGCCCCGGACCCATGTACATTGTGGTAAGGGAGAGAAATCTCCCTTACCACAATGTGGGTTTTGATTGAATTGAGGATAACTTATACATGATTCACATGATTGCAAAAAAAATAAGCCGCTTCATTCGATACTACTTTGCAAAAGCCGAAAAAATCCTGCTGAACCGGCCTGCGATTACGGGGTCATCCGCAATTCATCAAAAGGCAAAGGTCTGTTCCGGCAGTCAGATCAACGACACCGTCCTCGGAAGGTACTCCTACATTGGTCATGACTGCTTCACCTGCCGGGTGCAGATTGGTGCATTCTGCTCCATTGCGGACAACTGCAGGATCGGCGGGCACAAGCACGCGATGGAACGGGTCTCCACATCACCGGTATTTGAAGCAGGTAAAAATTGCCTTAAAACGCACTTTGCCTCACACCCCAGGCCGCAGGTTCCGCTGACGGTTATCGGAAATGATGTGTGGATTGGGGCAGGCGTGCAGATTCAGTCCGGCATAACAGTCGGCAGCGGTGCGGTGATCGGCATGGGAAGTATCGTGACCCACAACATACCGCCTTATGAAATCTGGGCCGGGAATCCGGCGCATTTTATCCGAAAACGATTTGACTATGAAACGATCCTTTTCCTGCAGGAGACGCAATTCTGGGATTGGGATGACAGAAAGCTGGCCCATTACGGACCGTATATGAGCAGTCCGTCAGCGCTGCGGGACGCAATAGAAGGGGAACCCGATTTTATATGAAAATATTGATGCTTACCACTGTATATCCGCGTCCCGACTCTCCGAAGAATACCTCTGCCACAAGGGTGATTCAGCATTTTACCGAATCGTGGCAGCAAATGGGGCATGAGGTTGTCGTGATCCACACCGTGAACAAGCTCTTCCCGTTGATCTACTTCCTGCCGGAGTCCGTGAAAAGGCTGATCAAATCCCGCACGACCTATGAAGTATCCGATTATTCAATCGTTTGCGAAAAGGCATACAAGGTCAATGGGATTCCGGTATTTCGCAAGCCGCTTTTCAAGTGGATTCCCCGGGGGCTTACTTCGGCGCACACAATCCGCCGCTGTGCGCGCAGTATCGCAGATGACCTGCAAAAAATCGGCTTTGTCCCCGACGTGATACTGGGACACTGGGCCAGCCCTTCCGCGCAGCTTCTGTCGGAACTGAAGTCCTATTTCCCAGCGCCCAATGCGCTGGTATTTCACAGCATTCATTATGTCCAGATGTATCCGCAGGTGCTGAAGGCCTGCATCCGGCGAATCGACCGGATCGGATGCCGCTCCGAGACCCTTGCCAGGGCGGTGAAGCAACGGCTGGAGCTGGCAGAAATGCCTTTTGTTTGTTATTCCGGCATACCTGACGCCGCGACCGCCCAGGAATTCACGCGGTGCTTTGACGGCTGTGTCAGCCGCTTTCTTTATGTCGGCGAACTGATCGTCCGAAAAAACGCAGATACCATTCTGGAAGCGTTGTCCCGCTTTATGGACAGGGCCTGGACGCTGGACATTGTCGGTTCCGGCAATGAGCGAGGCGCTCTGGAGGAGAAGGCTGCCGCCCTGGGGATCGCCGGCCGCGTCCGATTCCATGGCCGCATTCCCAGAGAGGATGTCTTTCGCCTGATGCATGAGGCAGATGTTTTCACCATGGTCAGCCGCGATGAGGCGTTCGGGCTTGTATACCTGGAGGCAATGATCGAAGGCTGCATTACTGTTGGCTCCGTGCAGGAAGGGATAGACGGCATCATTCATAATGGTCAGAACGGCTTCCTGTGCACAGCCGGAAACCCGGATGAGCTTGCGCAGATTTATCGTTCGATTTTCGACATGGCCAAAGACGAGCGGGCCGCCATGTCAAGGCTTGCCTATCAGACAGCAAGGGAACTGTCAAATTCCGCTGTTGCAGGGCGGTATCTGCGGGATGTTTTGGGGGATGCCGCTGTGTGACGGCGGGGCTTTCCGCCCTGTGCCGAAGTTCCTTCTGTTTTGTTGTAGGTGTGATAAATGATAGGTTTAGAAAAACGATTCAACAGTAGGGAGTGGGATTCGGTTTCCGTATGCTTGGTTATTGTCTGCGTTCTTACGAATCTGTCTCAGCTGCCCTTTTTTGCCGTGAGAAGCTCCACGCGTATGATCTCCGTTGCCGCCTGGTTTGCCCTTGCGCTGTTCATGCTGCTGAAAAAGGACTTCCAGATTGTGGATATACGGATCCTTGGGCTGCTGAAATATGCGTATTTTTTTGCCGCTGCCGTGTTCGTGCAGGCGCTATTCACCGGAATCGCCTACCAACGCAGCAGTCTGCTGTATTCCTATTTTCTGTCTGCTTTCGTCTATTTTATCGGCTTCTTTGCAGCAGGCCGGATCCATGAAGAAAAGCGGGATGCTCTTGCAAACGCATATGTCATCAGCGCTTTCGTTGTATCCCTCATCATATATATTCAGTATTTTGCCGGAAATCTGTCTGCGCTGTCCGGTGCGCAGTATCTTTACTCCTCCAAAAACTCGATTTCTCAAATTGCAGTCACCGCAATTGTATTGCTGTTGATTGTGGTCCGCCCGAAGACGCGCCCCGGAAGGATCATACGATTTCTTCTGTTGGCCTTTGAGGTGGTATTCATGTTCCTGCTGCGCTCAAGAGCAACCATCGTGGAGTTTTTTGTTGTTATTCTTATGCTGCTGTTCAGCAATGTGAAGGCGCGGCATCTGAACAGAAGCAAATGCATGATATTGGGGGCTGCGGCCACGCTCCTGCTTTTACTTTGTGTGAACAATCGGTTCTATCGCTTTTTCATCAACGGAATTCTGCTTGCCGGGCGCAATGCTTCCTCACTGGACAGCATCTCCTCTGGAAGAATTTCCATTATTCTGAATGCATTCCCACACCTGAGAGAGCACTGGCTCTTCGGCGTCGGCGATTACTATATTGATTGCTTTCCCATTGCTGCCTGGATCCAGTTTGGCCTTTTGGGGGCGGTTGTTCTGCTGGTTTCCGCCCTGTATCCCATGGCAAAGGCGCGCAGTCTGCCGTGCAACAGCGAATGGAAGCTGACATTGCGGATCCTGACCGCCGCTTATTTCACAAACGGCTTTTTTGAATGTCTGTCCCCCTTTGGCCCCGGCGTGAAGTGCTATTTCCTGTGGCTGCTGTTCGGGCTGCTTCATGGCAGGCGCGCGTCTGATGCGCAGGACGGCAAGCGAGAGGAAGGTTGTACTTGAGCAGCATAAAAAGAAATCTTGGCTACCAGACACTGTATCAGGTCATAATGACCGCTCTTCCAATTGTGACCGCGCCATACCTGGCCAGGGTTCTGGGGGCAAATCAACTGGGCATTTACTCATATACCCTGTCGGTTGCAAATTATTTTGTGCTCTTTTCGCTGCTGGGTATTGAAAAATACGGCACCCGCAGCATTGCGTCGGTGAGAGGAAATTTTCAGGAAAGAAGCCGCGTATTCTGCGGCATCTACGCCATGCAGCTGCGCACGACCCTTGTTTGCACAGCCGCGTATGCGGCATATATTCTTTTCTTCTGCAGAGAAAATCGGCTGATTGCGCTGATTCAGTCTGTGGAGATCCTCGCGGCGTTCCTAAATGTGAACTGGCTGTATTACGGTCTTGAGCAATTCAAGGCCACCGTCACCAGAAGTCTGATCGTCAAGCTGGCCTCAACGGCGGCGATCCTGATTCTGGTGAAAACGCCGGACAATCTTTGGATTTATACGCTGATTGTTCTGGGCAGCAATTTTCTTTGCAATGCGCTTCTGTGGAGCCGGGTCCCGCAAATGGTGGCTTTCACAAGGGTGCCGGCCCGGGAAATCCTCTGCCACATAAAGCCCAACATTGTCCTGTTTATCCCCATTGCAGCCATGTCCATCTATCACATTATGGACAAAACCATGTTGGGTATTATCAGCGATTATGAGAACAGCGGATACTATTACAGCGCCGATAAAATTATAAACATTCCCATGGGCATCATCAGCGGGTTCAGCACGGTGATACTGCCGCGCTTTTCCAGTCTGGTTTCAGAGAACCGGATGGAAGAATACAGAAGGCTTTTCTCCCGGTCGCTTCAGACGACCTTTGCCTTTGCGTGCTACGTTGCCTTCGGAATCGCCGCTGTTGCCCGGGAATTTGTTCCGTTTTTCTTTGGCCCGGGCTACTCCCCCTGTGTTTCGCTGACACAGGTCTTATCCTCCGTGATTCTGATCAAAACCATCTCCTTTACCATCCGCTATCAATATCTGATCCCCTGCAAAAAAGAAAAATACTATATTTCCTCCGTGATGGTCGGGGCCGGGATCAATCTGGTGGTCAATCTGCTGCTGATCCCCAAAACCGGCGCGATGGGCGCAGCCATCGGCACATTGGCCGCAGAGCTTGCCGCCTGCCTGATTCAGATCCGATGTGCTCAGGCGGAATTTTCCGTTGCCAGGGACCTTTTCAGGTGCCTGCCGTATATGGGGATCGGCGTGGTGATCTTCGCCGTTGTGCGGGGAACCGCGATGCTTTTGGCCAGTCAGCCGGTTATCGCCGTGCTGCTGGCAGAGATAGGCCTTGGCGTTCTTGCAGGCTGCGGACTGACAGCCGCCTTCTGGAAGCTGACAGGAAATCCTCTGGCTAAGGAAATTGTGCACGGCTTGCACAGAAAGAAAATCTGATTTTTACATAAGGGGCTGACGTGATGTTATCCGATATATTCCGCAGTGCATTGACCAGTCTATCCCCGAAGCTAAATACGGAGGTTGTGTTTTTCTTCAAGTTCCACAGACGGATCAATTGGAAGAATCCACAGACCCTGAACGAAAAAATACTGAAGCTGAAGCTGGACAGCTACGGCTCTGATCCAAAGATCCGTCAGTGCGCAGACAAGTATGCGGTGCGGTCATATGTGGAGGCCAAGGGGTTGCGGGATATGTTGATTCCCCTTCTGGCCGCATATGACCGTGCCGAGGACATCGTGTGGGATACGCTGCCGGAGGCCTTTGCGCTGAAATGGAATTTCGGCTGCGGGTTTAATCTGATCTGCGCAGACAAGAAAAAATTGAAGCAGGAGGATGCAGTCAAAACGCTGAGTCGGTGGAGCCGGAAGAAATACTATCTTGGGTATTCTGAAATGCAGTATAAGGGCGTGCCAAAGAAACTGCTTGCGGAAAAATACCTTGGCACAGCCGATGGCGCTCTGCCGGAGGATTATAAGTTTTATTGCTTCAACGGCGAGCCGCTGGCGATCCTGTATATGACCGGGCGCGGTTCGGAGCATATGCAGGCAGCTTTCTTTGACCTGAATTGGAACATGATCGGAACAACCGGCAAGCGCAGCTATCAGTCCTTTGAAACGACGCCCCCAGCGCCGGCATCCCTGAATCGTATGGCAGAAGCTGCCAGGATCCTGTCAAAGGATTTCAAGTTTGTGCGGGTGGACTTATACGATGTTGATGGAAAACCGTTTTTCGGAGAAATGACATTTACCCCTGCAGGCGGATTTGATGTTTCACAGTGCCGGATCAATGGTCAGTCCATGGGAGAATTACTCAAAATCTGATCCACGCCTGGTAGCCTTGCTTTTTCGGCACAACAGAAAGGATATCGCATCGACATGAAAATAACAGTTGTAGGAATTGGGTATGTGGGGCTCTCGCTGGCAGTTCTGTTGTCGCAGCATAACGAAGTCACAGCGGTGGACGTTGCTGCGAAAAGAATCGAGCTGGTAAACCGCAGAATCTCTCCGTTTGCCGACCGGGAAATGGAAGATTTTCTGGGCTCCAAAAAATTGAACCTGACGGCTACTGCGGACAGCGCGTCCGCCTGTCGGGAGGCGGACTATGTCATCATATCAACTCCCACGAATTATGACAGCCGGAAGGGTTCCTTTGACACCTCCATTGTGGAAAGCGTTATCCAGCAGGTCGCCGCGCAAGGCCAAGGCGCCGTGATTGTTATCAAATCCACAGTGCCGGTGGGCTTTACAGAGGCCATGCGCAGAAAATACGGCTATGACCGGATACTGTTCAGCCCTGAATTCCTGCGCGAAGGAAGGGCGCTTTATGACAACCTGTATCCCAGCCGCATCATCTTAGGCGTTCCGGCGGGATGCGTGGAGATGCACATCGCCGCAAAGCGGTTTGCCGAAGCCCTTCAGGCAGGCGCCCTCAGGGAGAATATCCCTGTCCGCTGCATGAATCCCACTGAGGCAGAGGCCGTCAAGCTCTTTTCCAACACATTTCTGGCGCTGCGCGTGAGCTTCTTCAATGAGCTTGATACCTATGCGGCGGTCCGTAGTCTGGACACCCAATCCATTATCGAGGGCGTTTGCCTGGATCCGCGCATCGGGAATTACTATAACAACCCCTCCTTTGGCTATGGCGGCTACTGTCTACCCAAGGACACAAAGCAGCTTCTGGCGAATTATCATGACATTCCCCAGAATCTCATCTCTGCGATCGTGGAATCCAACGATACGCGGAAGGACTTTATCGTAAATCAGATCGCGCAAAAGGCGCCTCGCATAATAGGCGTTTACAGGCTCACGATGAAATCCAACTCCGACAATTTCCGGGAAAGCTCCGTCCAGGATATCATGAAGCGGCTGCGCATGAAAGGCGCCGCAATTGTGATTTATGAGCCCTCCCTGTGCGCAGATACCTTCGAGGGCAGCCGTGTGATCCGTAGCCTGGCGGAATTCAAGGAAATGTGTGATGTCATCTTGGCGAACCGGTATGACGAGGAGCTCGGCGATGTAAAGGATAAAATATATACAAGGGATCTGTATTGCAGAGATTGATCTGCGCAGGGACGCAGTCTGATAATGGATGGGAAGTGCCTTGAAAATGAATTTAGCAAATACCGTTTTATTGATCACCGGCGGGACGGGCTCGTTTGGCCATGCGGTGCTGGACCGATTTCTGACCACCGACATTGCAGAAATCCGCATCCTCTCCCGGGACGAGAAGAAGCAGGACGATATGCGCCACACCTATCAGGAGCGCTGGCCGCAGCACGCCGGGAAGATCAAATTCTATATCGGCGATGTGCGGGACTACCGCTCCATCGCTCCGGCCTTCCGGGGGGTGGACTATGTGTTCCACGCCGCCGCCCTGAAACAGGTGCCCTCCTGCGAGTTCTACCCCATGGAGGCGGTGAAAACCAATATCATCGGCTCCGACAACGTGATAAGCGCTTGCGTGAAAAATGGCGTGAAGAAAGCCGTGTTCCTGTCCACGGACAAGGCGGCCTATCCCATCAACGCCATGGGTATGACCAAGGCCGTTATGGAGAAGAACGTCATCGCCCGCTCCCGGCAGATGCTGCCGGGGGACCCGGTGCTGTGCCTGACCCGCTACGGCAACGTCATGGCCTCCCGGGGTTCCGTTATTCCGCTGTTCTGCCAGCAGATCGACGAGGACAAGCCCCTGACCGTCACCAATCCCGACATGACCCGGTTCATGATGACCCTGGAGGACGCAGTGGACCTGGTCCTGTATGCCTTCGAGCATGGCGAACAGGGGGACCTGTTCGTGCAGAAGGCCCCGGCTGCCACCATTGAGACACTGGCCCAGGCGGTGCTGGAGCTGAAAGGCGCGGATTCCGGCGTGACCACCATCGGCACCCGCCACGGCGAGAAGCTCTATGAGGTGCTGGTCACCGCAGAGGAGATGCTTCGGGCGGAGGACCTACCGGGCTTTTTCCGCATTCCGGCGGATAACCGGGACCTGAACTATGACAACTATTTCAGCAAGGGAAACCCGGAATTTGGCAGAATTGAGCAGTACACCTCCCATAACACCCAGCGTCTGGATGTGGAGGAAATGAAACAGCTTCTGCGGAAGCTGAAGCTGTTCGGAGGGACCTGCTGATGAACGTACTGATCACCGGCGCAAACGGATTTGTGGGAAAAAATCTGACACAGCGCCTTTTCACCATCCAGAACGGCCGGGACCGGACCCGACCTGCGCTGCAAGTTGATGAGATTCTTTTATGTATGCGGGATACTCCGGAAGAAGCCTTGGCGGACTACTGCCAAAAAGCGGATTTCGTGGTCCATCTGGCAGGCGTGAACCGGCCCAAAGACCCAGAGGAATTTGTGGCTGGAAACGCAGACTTCACCTGCACCCTGCTGGAGATGCTGCGGAAAAGCGATAACCGCTGCCCGGTGCTGCTGTCCTCGTCCATTCAGGCCAGTCTGACCGGACGTTTTGCCGGAAGCCTCTACGGTCAGTCCAAAAAGGCGGCGGAGGAGCTGCTCTTTGCCCACGCACGGGAAACCGGCGCACAGGCTCTGGTCTACCGTCTGCCGAATCTGTTCGGCAAGTGGTGCCGCCCCAACTACAATTCCGCCGTGGCCACCTTCTGCCACAACATCGCCCGTGACCTGCCTATCACCGTTTCCGACCCGGCGGTGGAATTGGAGCTGGTTTATGTGGACGACCTGGTGGAAGAGATCCTGAACGCCGTGGAGGGCCATCCCCACCGGACGGAGGGGGCGTATTGCAGCGTCCCGGTCACCCACCACGAGACCCTGGGCGAGATCGTCCGCCTGCTCCGGACCTTCCACCACCAGCCGCAGACCCTGCTGCTGCCGGAAATCCCGGCGGGCAGTTTCGCGAAAAAGCTCTACAGCACTTATCTTTCCTATCTGCCGCCGGAAAAGACCGCGTTTCCACTGAAGATGAATGTGGACCCGCGGGGCAGCTTCACGGAACTGCTGAAAACGGAGAACTGCGGCCAGGTTTCCGTGAACATCTCAAAGCCCGGCATTACCAAGGGGCAGCACTGGCACAACAGCAAGTGGGAATTTTTCATGGTGGTGGCCGGACACGGGCTGATTCAGCAGCGCCGAATCGGCTCCAATGAAAAAATCGGATTTGAGGTCAGCGGCGACCGGATTCAGGCCGTCCATATGCTGCCGGGCTATACCCACAACATCATCAATCTCAGTGAAACGGAAAACCTGGTGACCGTCATGTGGGCCAACGAGCCGTTTGACCCCGGCCACCCGGATACCTACTTTGAGGAGGTCTGACCATGGGAAAGCTGAAGCTGATGACGATCATCGGCACCCGGCCGGAGATCATCCGGCTGTCCGCCACCATAAAATGCTGCGACCGGTACTTTGACCAGATCCTGGTCCATACCGGTCAGAACTATGACTACACCCTCAATCAGGTGTTTTTTGACGACCTGGGCCTCCGGGCACCGGACTTTTATCTGGATGCCGCAGGCGATGACCTGGGAGCTACCATCGGGAATATCGTGGAACGCTCCTACAAGCTGATGGTGCGGGAAAAGCCCGACGCCGTGCTGGTGCTGGGCGATACCAACTCCTGCCTCTCCGTGATTGGCGCCAAGCGGCTGCACATTCCGATTTTCCATATGGAAGCCGGGAACCGCTGCAAGGATGAGTGCCTGCCGGAGGAGACCAACCGCCGCATCGTAGACATCATCAGCGACGTCAATCTCTGCTATTCGGAGCACGCACGCCGGTATCTGATGGAGTGCGGCCTGCCGAAGGAGCGCACCTTTGTAACCGGCAGTCCCATGGCCGAGGTGCTGCACGCCAATCTGGACAAGATCGAAGGCAGTGATATCCACCGGCGTCTGGGTCTGACCAAGGGACAGTACATTCTGCTCTCGGCGCACCGGGAGGAAAACATTGATACAGACTGGAACTTTTTTCAGTTGTTCACGGCAATCAACGCCATGGCTGCGAAATATGATATGCCCATTCTCTACTCCTGCCATCCGAGGAGCCGGAAGCGGCTGGAGGCGACGGGATTTCAATTGGACTCCCGGGTAATTGCCCACGAGCCCCTGGGCTTTCACGACTATAACTGTCTCCAGATGAACGCCTTTGCAGTGGTTTCCGACAGCGGAACCCTGCCGGAGGAGGCCAGCTTTTTCCTCTCCGTGGGAAAACCCTTCCCGGCGATCAGCATCCGAACCTCCACCGAGCGCCCCGAGGCGCTGGACGCCGGATGCTTCGTGCTGGCCGGAATCGACGCGGAGTCGCTGTTGCAAACGGTGGAAATGGCCGTCGGGATGCAGCGGGAGGGCTGCTTCGGCACGCCGGTGGCGGATTATACCGCCGAAAATGTGTCCATGAAGGTTGCAAGGATCATCCAGAGCTATACCGGCGTCGTGAATAAAATGGTTTGGAGGAAGGACGGATAAATGGCGTTTGCAGATATTCACATACACCTTTTGTTTGGAGTGGACGATGGTGCAAAAGACGAAGATGAGATGCACGCTATTTTAGATGCGGCTTATCAAACTGGCACACGGGTGCTTTGTTGTACGCCACACTTCCACCCCGGCTATTTTGGAGACAACTATGACAAGGCAAACGCGGCATTCGAGCGCTTGTCGGACTATGTGCGGAAAACATATCCGGATATGTCGCTGTATTTTGGGAACGAACTCCGGTATGAACCGGAATGTGTGTCTTGGCTACGACAGGGTGTTTGCAGAACAGTCAACGGTACAAGATATGTGCTGGTAGACTTCTCGGAAACAGCGCCTGAAAAAGTAATTGGAAACGGTCTTCATGCCTTGTTAAACGCAGGTTATATTCCCATTCTCGCACATGTCGAGCGCTATCGATCCCTTCACGGAAAAATTCCTGTAATCCAATCGTTCTGGCGCAATGGCGTGATACTCCAAGCGGATACACAGTCCCTGTTTCGCGGGTTTGGCTTGCTTGTCCAGCGTCAGTGCCGAAAGCTTCTGTCCCTGGGACTTATCGATCTTTTTTCCTCAGATGCACACAACTGTACGTCTCGTCCACCTGAAATGTTTACGTGTTTCAACTACATCAACAAGAAACACAGTACAGACTATGCTGCGGCTCTATGCTGCGATAACGCAATCTGTTTGTTGCGTGGTGAGGCCGTAAGAAAGGACTTTTCTTAAGCATGAATCAGAACACGAATCTAAAAACAGTCACCCTGAAAGACCTTTGGGGAATATTCGTCCGCCGTCTATGGGTCATTATACTCGCAGCCTGCATTTGCTGTTGCGGTCTTTTGGTATTCAACCGCATGACATTTGTTCCGCAATATGCCTCTACCGCAACCCTCTACATTCTGCGTCAGGCAGACAGCGCAAACGCCAGTGACACAAACTCCGATTTCTCCTTAGCCTTAAAGGTTGTAAACGACTGCACCTACCTCCTAAAGAGCCATACTGTTTTGGATGAAGTTATCAGCAGCCTGAATCTGGACATGGAGTACGAGGACCTATACGACTGTGTTTCCACTTCTAATCCGGAGGACACTCGTATTCTCGAGGTGACCGTGAAAGCGGATTCTCCCGAACTGGCAAAACGCATCGTAGATCGAATCTGCACCATTGGTTCACAGCGAATTGAAGATGCGATGGGATTCCAGCAGGTAAATCTCTATGAGTTTGGAACAACGGATCCCGATCCCTGTAACAGTACGCGGATAATCACATTTGCTTTTGCTGGTATTGTTGCTGCTGTTATGATGTATGTGTTTTTTCTGATCATCTTCCTGCTGGATGACCGGATTAAAGCTGATGATGAAAATCTGGAGAGATACCTTGGCCTTAGCGTACTGGGTAACATCCCGAATGTGGATGGTAAAAAGGCCGGAAAATATGGCTATTACAAAACATATGCAGCGTATAAGGCCCCGACCAAGCAGGAGGTAGAAGATAAATAAAATGGAGAAAACAGTTTTGGAAAATGGATCATCTGTAAAGACGACCTTAAAACTTCCAGGGAAAAAGGACTTCTTTACTCAGGAGGCATTTAAGACATTGCGAACCAATTTGCAATTCTGTGGTCAGGATATCTGTACTGTCGTGATTACAAGCTGCAATGAGAATGAAGGCAAAACAACGATTACTCTTCAGCTGGCCAAAAGTCTTGCGGAATTGGATAAGCGTGTGTTAGTCATTGATGCAGATATGCGTAAATCGGTTATGGCCGGGCGGAACACCACTGCGGAAAACCCTGCGGGATTGAGCGAGGTGCTGACAGGACTGACGTCCGTCAAAGATTGTCTTTATCAAACGCAATACGAAAATCTCTCAATTATGTTTGCGGGCAAGTATCCTCCCAATCCGGTGGAATTGCTGAGTGGGCAGTACTTTGAGGAGCTCTTGAAGGCGGCGAAAGAGTCCTACGACTATGTACTGATTGATGTTCCGCCGCTTGGCAGCGTCATTGACGCTGCTGTCGTAGCCGCCAAATGTGATGGAACGATCTTGGTCATTTCGGATAACCAAGTCCGTTATCGGCAGGCCGTTGAGGTTATTGAGCAACTGAGAAAAAGCGGAAGCAAAATTCTTGGAGTGGTTCGTAACAACATCAAGAAAAAAGATGGCAGTTACTATAAGAAGTATTACAAAAGCCGTTATCAATAAAAACGCAAAAGAGCAATTGATTTGAGCAATACTTACTTAAGAAGTTTCTGACTAAGGCGGTAGAAGAGATTCCAATTGTAATAAATGAAATCACGGGAAAGTGCGCCAGAACCTATTATGTGGACATTCGGAATTCTGCGGATTTGGAACACATTTTCAAGCAGCATGAGATAAATGCGGTCATGCACTTTGCTGGTTATAAGGCCGCAGGGGAATCCGTTCAGCAGCCGCTCAGGTATTACAGAGGCGACCTCGACAGCACCCTCACGCTGTTGGAAACTATGCACAAGTATCAGGTCAAAAACTTGGTTTTCAGCTCGTCTGCGACGGTTTATGGCAATCCATCTACGCTGCCGATTACCGAGGCGTGACCCATAGGTAATATCGTAAGTCCGTATGGATGGATGAAGTATATGATTGAGCGGATCATTACAGATTATGCCGAGGCAGTTCCAGATTTTTCGGCGGTCATCTTTCGCTATTTCAATCCGGTTGGAGCACATCCCAGTGGCCTTATCGGAGAGGCACCAAATGGTACACCTAATAATTTAATGCCATATATTACACAGGTTGCCATGGGAAGGCGAAAGCGGCTATCCGTTTTTGGCGCTGATTATGATACGCCAGATGGTACATGTATCCGGGATTATATACACATCATGGGCATTGCTGCTGGTCATATAGCAGCACTACCGTTCTGCACTTCGCATAAGGGCGTGGAGGTAATTAATCTGGGAACAGGTGTGGGATATAGCGTCCTTGAACTGGTCTCTGCATTTGAAAGTGCCACCGGGATTCATATTCCTTTTCAAATTGTTGATCGGCGTGCAGGAGACATTCCGGTCTGCTTTGCATCGGCAGCAAAGGCAAAAGCACTGCTTGGCTGGCAAGCCACAAGATCTCTGAGAGATATGTGCCATGACGCATGGAACTGGCAATTGAAAAATCCGAATGGGTTTACAACGGTAGAATAGATTCTGCATTATCGTAGGAAATACTAAAGGCAGGAGATGATACACTACGAAATCAAAAGTGCGCTATACATGTCAAGTAGATACTTGTGTATGCCGCGGCTGCCCAGTTCCTGAAGAACGCATGGTCTGTTATAACTGTGAAAACAATACCGAGCATTTGCTGCGGGAACGACAGAGAAATCAATTTAGACTGCTGAGGCAAGTGCAAAACTTTCTCAGCTCTATGCGCAATGGTTGAGTTGCTGTTGGAATAGCTATATTTCTATTCAATACATTCAAAACTGGCTTCGCAATAGAAACACCATCGAGTTTCTCGGTGTGTGGGAAACACTCTACAATCCAGATTTTAACCGTGTCGAATTCGATGCGTTTAGAAGTCAGGCAGGGCTGAACAGCTTTGTGATGACGCCGCAGAAGTGGGTGGATGCGACCGGTGCCATTGGAATTGTTTCCAAGGCTGGCCGCTATGGTGGAACCTACGCCCATAAGGAAATCGCGTTTGAGTTTGCCTCATGGATCTCCGTGGAGTTTAAACTTTACCTGGTCAAAGAGTTTAAACGCCTCAAGACTGAGGAGATGAAACAGCTTGGCTGGGACATCAAGCGCAACCTTGCCAAGATCAATTACCGTATTCACACAGATGCCATCAAGGAAAACCTGATCCCGCCTGAACTGTCTGCGCGGCAGATTTCGCTGGTCTATGCCAACGAAGCCGATGTACTGAATATGGCGCTGTTTGGTATGACGGCCAAAGAGTGGCGCGATGCCCATCCGGAGCTCAAAGGAAACATCCGCGACTATGCCAATGTTTCGCAGCTTGTGTGCTTGTCCAATCTGGAGAACCTGAATGCGGTGTTCATCAACGAAGGAATCCCGCAGGCGGAGCGTCTGGCAAAGCTCAACGCCATCGCCATCAGCCAGATGAAGGTGCTGACGGAAGATCACAGGCTGCTGCAGCTTGAAGAACACAAGCAAGAAACCTAAACCGCACCGCTTGACCGTGACGATACCAACTGTGCAGTGTTTTCAGGAAAAACTCGAAAATCTACAGTGGTACAGCATGACAAATGTCAGGATTCTGAGCAGAAATGCTCGGAATCCTTTCTTTTTGGTTGACTTTGTGAACCAATACGATAAAAGGGAGAGCGTGATCGCTCTCCCTTTTCCTATACCAGCATCAACCCTCCGGCTGGTTGGAAACGATGAAATAGGGCTGCGGGCTCTGTCCGTCCGGCGTGGGGCGCAGGGTGATACAGCCGCCGGAATAGGACAGCTTCAGCAGGCCATCGTCCGTGCGCTCACCGCCGGTCAGCGTCACCGTATTCAGGCCCGTATCCGTGTGGGTGGCGTACCAGGCGTCGGCCTCTTCCCAATAGAGCAGGTTATCCAGCCCCATTTTCCGGGTATCGTCCAGGGAAATGTCAAAATACTGCCGGAGAATGTCATCCATGGCCGCCCGGGGCGCCCGGAAAATGCCATAATTCTCTGCCGCAGGTTTCTGCTCCAGCACCCAGTCCCGCTCCCGATCGGTCACATAGCACTGTCCATAGACCAGTCCCGCGTAGCCGATGCCATCGTAGAACAGACGGCGCAGATCCACGGCCTCCGCCGCTTCATAGTAGCTGGTGCAGGCCTGGGCATACCAGCTGCCCGGGGCAAACAGCTCCTGGAGCTCCTGAAGCTCCGCCTCCGTCAGCTTGTTGGACTCCGGCCCCGCATGGGCCGTACAGCCCATCAGCATCACCATACACAGCAGGGCCGCAAGCAGAGGAAATAAACGCTTTTTCATCCTCATTTATCTTCCTTTCTGATCGAAATCATACCGCAAGAGGGATACTCTGTAATCCCATTGTTCCGGGTATATTTGTCACTTGATGACCACAGGCACTACATTGATAGTATAGAATCAACCCGGACTGATTTTTTACTGCAACATAGCTATGCGATGTGGTCGCATATGCAGGACGCGCAAAAGCAATTACGTTTGATGCAGTCAGAGATATGGTTCTATACTGGACTCGGTCAGGATAGTTTCCTTCAATTATTGTAAATGAAGTAGAGCCTACCGAGGAAACAATCCCTACATGCTTTAGATCATTAATAGATACTCCCTCAAAGTACAAATCACCAGCTTTTGGCGTACCAGCACCTCGCATAAAATACTGATTTCTGGTAACAAAAAAACTTAACAGATTATCAACAACTGCAACAGAATTGTTCTTGGGTATAATGGTTGTAGAAACATTAGCTTGATTTGCACACCAACAGACAAAGATTGCACACCATTCACTATGCGCATACTGGCTACCAAACCACACGCCGTACTTTGTATAGTTATTAGTTCCCTCTACATAACCAATCTCATTACGAGCTACCTCAACAATACAATTAGAACTTCCCCCTGCTTGCGACGCATTTGGACTCACGTCATAATTAGTAGCTGGAGCGTTTACATACGAACAGGATTCAAAGTTTGGCACATCATCTTTATACGCATCAGCGCCAATAACGATATTCCCCTGATTTGTCTGATAGACTGTAATTTGATGATTCACGCAAGCGTTCGCTTCCGTACCAGATACACGATATGTAATAGCCTCCACCACATTCACAACAGCATAACCGGAATATGCCGCAACATTTTGTTCACTTAGGGAATATGTTAGGTAAACAGCCTCATTTTCAATCAACGCTTGCTTATGGAGTAGCTCATCAGCTAAGATTCCATCCACGACGGGAACGATGTCATTCCGGTTCCCTTTCAGAAAGTCTTTCCGACTCTGAAAATAGTTATCAATCGCTTGAGTAATCGCTTCTTCGCCAAACATCTCGCTGGGAATCTCCTGTGTTGCATACACAGGAGTCAGAAGGGAGATACAAAGAAGCATCAGCAACAAAATCGTGAAGTTTCTTTTCATAAAATCCTCAACTTTCTTTTCTCAGTTTCTGTTTCTAATTTTTCGAAGGAGTGGTCTTAATAATAGCTTCATATCAGTTAATCATAAGCAATCCCCCCAATTCTTCTATAGTATATCATATATAGTATAGTGAAGTCAACTACAAAACAGCTCGCAAATTTCAGGAGGAGGTCCGGCGGCATCGCGGCTCTTGTGTTTTCCTGCCCTATGTGGTAAAATGGCCAAAAAGAGCGAAAAGGAGATGAGGACGTGACGGATCATCCCGCTTCCCCGCTGCCGGAGCGCGGCAGCTGCACCGGCT
>ERZ791624.623-NODE-623-length-22812-cov-2.429318_pt1 | contig 22812 bp, 16 predicted proteins | sample MGYA00510058_ERZ791624 | MGnify/ENA primary metagenome ERZ791624 (study PRJEB30046, sample SAMN00715158) | human gut metagenome | study: EMG produced TPA metagenomics assembly of the A metagenome-wide association study of gut microbiota in type 2...
GGGATATGGTGTAATGGTAACACTACAGATTCTGGTCCTGTCATTCCTGGTTCGAGTCCGGGTATCCCAACTTATGCGGCAAGGCATCTTTCAGTAATGAAAGATGTTTTTTTTGTTTATAGAAATTCTATTTTATGGAGTATTCATAACAATACCCCCCAAAGCTTTCGCCTGGGGGGTATTGTGTTTATTTTTTCTCGGCATCAATAGCCTTGATTTTCTGCTTTACCATTTCAAGGTCAGCCTTGAGTTTCTCAATCTTACGGTTCATTTCTTCTACCAGACTATTGCCCTTTTTACTGGCTGTGTTGAAGAAACCGAGGTTGTTCTCGTACGTAGTAATCTCGCTGCGCAACTGGTCGTAGCGGCGCAAGAGTTTGCCACGCTCATTGCCGAGTGCATTGCCGCCTTCCTTGGCAACATTCTTCAAGTTGTTCTTGAAGTTGTCAAAGTGGCGCTTGGCATTGGTGGCGTGAAGTTTCTCATAGGCTGCATCGATAGCCTCATGATACTCTTTGTAGACCTTGTCTTTCTCTTTGAAAGGAACGTGTCCAATAGCACTGTATTGCTTGGCAAAATCCTTGAGTTTCTTCTGAAAATCATTGTCGGTAATCTCTGCAACTACAAGTTCCTTGAGCTGGGCAATAATGTTACGCTTCTTGTCCAGATTGGCATGTTCCTCGCTGCGTGAACCGGCATTCTGCTTGTTGCGGGCTTCGAAGAACTTGTTGCAGGTATCCAGAAATTCCTTCCAGAGCAATTCGCCTTGTTTATGAGGTACGGTACCCACCTTCTTCCATTCTTTCTGGAGAGCGATGAGTTTGTCGCCAGTTTTCTTCCAGTCTGTACTGTCAGCCAGTTCCTTTGCCTTGTTTACGAGTTGCTGTTTCTTTTCGAGATTGGTAGAGTAGGTATCTTTCAGTCCTTTGAAAAATTCAGCCTTCTTGTTGAAGAATTCATCGTTGGCGATGCGGAAACGCTCAAAAATCTTGACGTTCATTTTCTGAGGGGCAAAACCGATAGTGCGCCACTCTTTCTGAATCTCTATGATTTCCTGGGTAACCTTTTCCCAGTCCTTGGCAGTCTTGTATTCTCCTTGGTTGGCAGCCTCTACCTTTTCGCAGAGGGAAGTTTTCTTGGCGAGGTTTTCCTCTTCCTTGGCACGCAGGTCTTCGAAGTGCTGCTGGTGCTTCTTGTTGATAACAGTGCTAGCAGCCTTGAAACGTTCCCAAATCTGCTCTCTCAACTCCTTGGCAACAGGACCAATCTCACGATATTGCTGGTGGAGGTCCTGAAGCTGGTGGAAGGCAGAAATAACATCCTCTTCCTCATTGAGTTTTTCTGCAGCCTCGCAGAGTTTGGTCTTGGCTTCAAGATTCTTCTTGAAGTCATATTCGCGAGCTTCGCTGTTCAACTTGAGCATGTCGTAGAACTGCTCTACATAGAGCTGATAGTTCTTCCATACCTCGTTTGCCTTGTCTGCAGGGATGTTTTTGATTTCCTTCCATTCCTGCTGCAAGGCCTTGAAGTCCTGATATGATTTGTTGGCCTCCTCCGGTGAGGTGGTCATGGCCTTTATCTTTTCGATAATTTCCTCTTTTTTGCGGAGATTATCTTGTTTTTCTTCTTCTTGTGCCAGGAAGATCTTGGCTCTTTTCTCCTTGATGAGTTGCATCTCAGCCTTGAAGGCTTCTTCGGTGTCATCCGGTAGAAGGATATACTTCTCTGGGGCACCGCCTTTTGCGAGATACTCTTTCATCTGTGCGTCTCTTTCTGCGAGATGAATCTTGTAGAAAGTAGTCTTGAGTAGGTCGAGTTCCTCCTTGTTTGGATTTTCGCTGCTATGAGCGATTTCCTTTACTCTTTCGAGCACTTCCTGCTTGGTGGCATAAGCCTTCTTGGCAGGGTCTTCCAGGGTGCTCTGCTGCAACAGAGCTTTTTCTTGAGAGTCCATCATGTCACTTTGTTTAGTTTATGATTCGAGTTTCTTGGGCCGATAGTCGCTTATCCGCAATTCGACCCCATACAAAATTATATTATTAATAAGTTGCAAACTTAAAAAAAAAAATCGAATATCATGCCATGATATTCGATTTTTTAATTTTTTTTGTATTTATAATTGCCTTTTTCTTGCTAATCATCGTTTTATGTGCTCTTTCGGGCTACTTAATGCATATCAGAGTGGTATATGCTTAGAGCAGGCGCTTGTATCTAAGGAAGCCCCATGAAAGTGCAGAAACGAGCACGGAGATAACCAGGGCAATGGCAAATCCGTAATGGCTGTCTTCCATACCGTTGATTAAGTTCATACCGAACAATGAGGAAATCAGCGTAGGCAACATCATGACGATACTGATACTGGTCAAGGTACGCATCGTGGTATTCATGTTGTTGTTGATGATGCTCGAATAGGTATCCATCGTCGACTCCAGAATGTCGGAGTAGATGCTTGTAGTTTCGCGTGCCTGTGTCATCTCGATGTTTACGTCTTCGATGAGGTCGGCATCAAGTTCGTCCACCTGCAGCTTGAACTTCAACTTAGACAGGAGATTCTCGTTGCCTCGGATAGAGGTGATGAAGTAGGTAAGGGAGTCCTGCAGGCGACTCAGGCCAATCAGGCTCTCATTGTTCACACCATGATCGAGGTTTCGTTTTGCCTTTTCTATGAGCGAATTGATCTGTTTCAATCGCTTCAGATACCAAACCGCTGATGAAAGGAAGAGACGGAAGGTCATGTCTACATAGTCGGTGAACCCCTCGCTGCGCTTCTGCTGGTAGCTTACGAAATCAATCATCATATTGGTTTCATAATAGCATACGGTGATGGTAACATCGCGCTTATGGATGATACCCAGAGGCACGGTGGTGTATGGGGTACGGCTGCGTATTTCCTTGACATAAGGGATACGGAGGATGATGAGCATCCAGCCATCTCATATTCATAGCGGGCACGCTCATCGGTATCGCTGATATCCGAGAGGAAATAATCAGGGATCTTGAATTCTTCTTCCAGCAAGCGCTGGTCTTCATCAGTTGGACATGTTACCTGTATCCAGCAGTTTGGCTGCCACTCATTGAGTACAGTCAGATTCTTGTCTATATTCCAATAAGTCTTCATAGTTTGCTAATCTCCACATAATAAAAGTTTGGGGTATGGAGACTAGCGCTTGGGTACAGCCTACAGAAAGGCTTCGTCGTTGCTGAATCTCCACGCCTTACAATTCATTATTGTTCTCCGCGTGATAATCGTCCATTTTGGTGTTATTTTAATGAAACTTATGCAAGTGAATTTGTATGATCTGCTACAGAGATTTTACAAGACTTGCGAAATCGACTGCAAAGGTAATGATTTCTTTTGAAAACTGGAACAAAAAAGCCGAGAATTTTCACTCTCGGCTTTCTTTTTTAATCTTTTTGTAATTTCGTTCCCCATTTTTTTTACTTTGCAGGAATCTCTGTCAGGAGCTGCTTGACGAGGTTCCAGAAAGGAGCTACGCAACTGATCTGGCAACGTTCATTGGCTGTGTGAGGACTAAGAAGAGTAGGACCGAATGATACGACATCGAGGTTAGGATACTTGCTCAGGATGATAGAGCACTCCAGACCTGCGTGAACTGCCTGTACCTTACCGTCTGTGCCGTTCTGCTCTTTGTAAACCTTCAATACGTGTTCCAGAATGTCGCTCTTAGGTTAGGGTTCCATCCCATATAGCTGCCGCTGAATTCAACCTTCATGCCTGCCATGTTGAAACAGCTCTCTACCATTGTGGCAAGATACATCTTGTAGTATTCGTGGCTGGAACGGGCCAGAATCTTGATGGCAGCCTTGCCCTCACCAATCTCAACGATTGCGAGGTTTGAAGAGGTCTCTACGATTTCAGGCATAGATGGAGCCATACGCAATACGCCATCGTGGCAAGCGTAGATTGCATCTACAAGGTTATCCTGAATTTCGGCAGGAACCTGCATCTTAGGAGTCTCTATATTCTCAGCGAAGAACTCGATGTTCTCAGTTGTTTCAATGCCTTCGAACTCATCACAGATTTCGTCCTTCCAGTCTGCAACCAGGTCATTCAAAGCTTCAATGTTCTCCTTAGGCAGGGTCAGAACAACCTCAGCCTGGAATGGGATGGCATTGCGCATGTTGCCGCCCTGCCATGAAGCTAGACGGGCATCGAGTTCTGAAATAGCTTCACGCACGAAACGAACCATGCACTTGTTGGCATTCGCTCTGCCTTCGTTGATCTCGATACCGGAGTGACCGCCCTTCAATCCCTTGAGGGTTACCTTAACGGCAGCATCTTCCTTGTCGGTTTCTACCTCTTTATAGTCGAGAGTTGCTGTGATGTCGATACCGCCAGCGCTACCGATAACGAACTCACCCCAAACCTCGGTATCGAAGTTCAAGAGAATGTCGCCGTTCAGTTCGCCTGCTGGGAGATCGTTGGCACCATACATGCCTGTCTCTTCGTCGGCGGTAATCAAGCCCTCGATAGGACCATGCTGCAAATCTTTTGATTCCATTACAGCCATGATTGTAGCTACGCCAAGTCCGTCGTCGCTACCGAGTGTTGTATGATTAGCACGTACCCAGTCGCCATCGATGATGGTTTCGATAGGGTCTGTTTCGAAATTATGCTTGCTGTCTGGTGCTTTCTGAGGAACCATGTCCATGTGCGCCTGCATAATAACACCTTTGCGGTTCTCCATACCTGGAGTAGCAGGTTTGCGCATCACGATGTTGCCTGCTGGGTCTTGGAAAGCCTCTACACCTGCTTCTTTTGCCCAATCGAGCAAATAAGCCTGAATCTTTTCCAAATGTCCTGATGGACGTGGAACTTGTGTTAATTTGTCAAAGTTACGCCAGATTTCAACTGGGTTCAAATTCTTAATGTCAGCCATAATATTTTTATTTTAATGTTAAATGTTCAATGTTAAGTTGGGCATACGCCCTAAAGCAAGAGGATTCTTCACTCCTTACTCTTCACTCTTCACTTTCCCGGTAAACGCCAGTGCTATCCAGGCATAGATTCCCAAAAGGACTACAAGCAGGGTTTGCACGGAGTGTACGATGAGAACGAAGAAGAGGGCATCGTTTGCCTGAATGCCATAGAGAATGAGCATTGTCTTGACGGCAAAATGCCAAGGTCCAGCTCCGTTAGGAGTTGGTACGATGACCGCTATGCTGCCCACGATGAATGTCACCAGACCGCACATCAGATTGAGATGGGAGGTTGCTTCGAAGCATTGGAAGGTGAGATAGTAGTGGAAGAAATAACTCAACCAGATACCCAGTGTAAGGGTGATGTAGAGCGGTACATTTCTGACACCTTTCAGCGAGATGATACCTTGCCAGAGTCCTCCCAGTGTTGCTTTCACCTTATTATATATAGCGAGTCGCTTGAGCAGATAGTGAGCAAGGATGAGTACTGCTATGCCACAGATAGCTGTCACTATATAACCTGTGGCTGTAAACTGACAGAGTAAACTGTCCATGCTCGTACCTGTTTTCTCAAAGAAATTGAGAAATACCGGAATCTGCATTACAAAGACCAGCGCCGTAATCAGCAGCACGAGGATTGAATCGATGGCTCTTTCTGTAACGACGGTACCTAGGGCTTTCGGAAACGAAACATCATCCCATTTCTTCAATACGCCGCATCTGGCAAACTCGCCTGCACGAGGAATTACAAGACTCAGAGCATAGGACAGGAAGATGGAGTAGATACTGATACTGGAGCGTGCCTTTTCACCTAATGGCTCCAGCGACTGTTTCCATCTCCATCCTCTGAACACCTGGGCAGAGATGCCAAAGGGGAACGACAGCAGCATCCAGGTCCAACTCATCTTGTGAAGCAGAACATCTTCTACTTGCTTGAAGTCGAATCCGCGATACATCCAATAAAGGATGGCGCCACCCAGAATGAGCGACAAAGCCACCTTCCATATGTTGTTTGCTATCTTCTTTATATCCATAATTAGATGCAAAGATAATACTTTTATTGACAATATCGTTCGAATCTGCATATTTTTAGCATAAATAAACGCTTGAGCGTCATTTATGGCAAAAAGTATAGCCTTTTTTTAAAGAAACAAGTGGCACTTTCCCTTTTTTACCCAAAAAGATAAAAAAAATCGCATACTTCGTGTGGATTCTCAAAAAATAATCGTATTTTTGCAAAATATATAATATAAAGATAAGATATGAAAGCTGTAAAGCCTAAGAAGAATCTCGGTCAGCATTTCTTGACCGACCTCAATATAGCAAAGCGCATCGCCGATACGGTGGATGCCTGCCCGGATATACCTGTTCTCGAAATCGGACCAGGTATGGGCGTTCTTACCCAATATCTCGTAGAGAAACCAAGACCCGTCAAGGCAGTGGAAATCGACTCGGAGTCGGTGGCGTATCTTCATGAGAATTTCCCGACACTCAAGGATAATATCATCGGTGAAGACTTCCTGAGAATGGATTTGAACCAGATATTCGATGGAAAGCAGTTTGTACTGACAGGTAATTATCCATACGATATCTCATCGCAGATATTCTTCAAGATGCTCGATTACAAGGATCTCATTCCTTGCTGTACCGGAATGATTCAGCGCGAGGTGGCATTGCGTATGGCATCAGAACCAGGCAACAAAGCCTATGGTATCCTCAGTGTGCTCATCCAGGCATGGTATGATGTGGAATATCTCTTTACGGTAGATGAGAATGTGTTCAACCCACCACCAAAGGTAAAGAGTGCGGTAATCCGTATGACTCGTAACAAGGTGACTGACCTTGGCTGTGATGAAAAACTGTTTAAGCGTCTGGTAAAGACAGTCTTCAACCAGCGTCGCAAGATGCTCCGTGTAAGCCTCAAGCAGATGTTCCCGGGTGTAACCCCACGCGAGGATTTCTATACCACCGACATCATGACCAAGCGTCCTGAGCAGCTCACTATCCAGCAGTTTGTAGAACTCACCAACTATGTGGGCGAAGAATTGAAAAGATTAGAATTAATAAAATAAAAACATATAATTATGATAGACGTTAAAGAAACTTTGAATTCTGCAGCAGAGCGTATGGAGATGGCAGCAATGTATCTCGCAGAGGAACTCTCTCATGTTCGTGCTGGTCGTGCTAATGTAGCCATCCTCGATGGTGTGCGTGTAATAGTTATGGCAGTATGGTTCCTCTGAACCAGGTAGCTACAGTTACAACCCCTGATGCCCGTACTATCGCTATCCGCCCTTGGGACAAAAAGGCTATCAAGGATATCGAAAAGGCTATTATGGATAGTGGTGTAGGTATCACTCCTGAGAACAATGGCGAAATCGTACGTCTGGGTATTCCTCAGCCAACAGGTGAGCGCCGTAAGGAACTCGTAAAGCAGTGTAACAAGATTGCTGAGCGTGCTAAGATTGAGGTGCGCAACGTGCGCCAGGAAATCAAGGAGAAGTTGAAGAAAGCTATCAAGGATGGACTTTCTGAAGACTTGGAGAAGGATGCTGAGAACGATTTGCAGAAACTCCACGACAAGTACATCAAGCAGCTCGAAAACCTGATGGACGAGAAGGAGAAGGAAATCATGACAGTCTAAATCATTCTGGACTTACATTATTTAATAAGTGATAATGAGAGGACTCGTTATTAAAAATACAGGCAGCTGGTACACCGTCAAGACAGACGATGGCCAGCTGATTGAAAGTAAAATCAAGGGCAATTTCAGATTGAAGGGCATCCGCAGCACCAATCCTGTGGCTGTAGGTGATTATGTGCAGCTTATTACCAACCAGGAGGGTACGGCATTTATCTCTTCTATCGAAGACCGCCAAAACTATATCATTCGTAAATCACCTAACCTCAGTAAGCAGAGTCATATTCTGGCTGCTAATGTAGACCAGGCGCTGCTTGTGGTAACGGTGAATTATCCGCAGACATCTACTACCTTCATCGACCGATTCCTGGCTGGCGCTGAGGCCTATAGAGTGCCTGTTATCATCATCTTTAATAAAAGTGACATACTTTCAGAAGAAGAATTGCATTACGAGAAGATGATGTGCACGCTCTATGAGACCATCGGATATAAATGTATCGAATTGTCGGCAGCTACAGGTGAAGGAGTTGAACTGTTGCGACCTCTTATCAAGGATAAGAAATCTTTGTTGAGCGGCAACAGCGGGGTAGGAAAGTCAACCCTCATCAACCAGCTCATTCCTGATGCAGAGCAGCGTACCGCAGAAATCAGCGAGGCGCATAATAGCGGAATGCATACCACAACCTTCAGTGAGATGCTGGAACTGCCGGAAGGTGGTTATCTCATTGATACTCCGGGCATCAAGGGTTTTGGTACCTTTGATATCGAAAAGGAAGAGCTGACCAGCTATTTTAAGGAAATTTTCAAGTTCTCTCAGGATTGTAAGTTCTCTGACTGTACCCATACCCACGAACCGGGGTGCGCGGTAATCAAGGCGGTTGAGGAACATTATATTGCAGCTAGCCGCTATCAGAGTTATCTCTCAATGTTGGAGGATAAGGACGAAAATAAATACAGAGAGGCTTTTTGATAGGGAAGAGTGAAGAACGAAGAGTGAAGAAATTTAAAAATCATATTAATGAAAGAACAGAAGGACGTCAGGCAGCGTATCGAAGAAGGTGAGTTTGCACAGAGTGCAGAAATCAGTGCGAGCTATCTGGATGAGGACATCTTGATTATAGATAATGTCAAGGTGTTGCAGAACCCCGACCCTATGAGATTCCAGATGAACATGATTGCATCCTGTCAGAGAGGCAGCCTGAGAGCTGAACTCAACGGGCGGGAATTCACCGTGGAGAAGGGCGATATATTTATCAGTCCGCCTAACTCTATTCTCGACATCAAAGAGGTGTCGGAAGATTTTGCATGCACAGCCATGTGTGTCAGCAATCACGGCTTGCTTGGTATTCTTCGTTCTCATATCTCGGTATGGAACCGTGCCATGTATGTGAGCAAGGTTTCGGTGTTGAAGATGAACGAGGTGGATATGGTATTCTATTCTAAGTTTACCGACTTGGTGCGCCTCTGTCTGGATCCTAAGTTCAACGACCGCAGTTCGTGGAAACCATATCGCCGTGAGATTGTGGAGACGCTCTTGAAGAGTGCTCTCCTTGCCGTGAGCAATCTTTTGCTGACAGATCTCCCGAAAGAAACTTTGGGAACCAGTGCCAGCGATTTCTTTGATAAGTTTCTGGAGATGTTGCAGCAGAGCGAAATCAAGCATCAGCCTGTAGAATATTTTGCGCAGCAGCTTTGCATCACGCCAAAATATCTCTCCATCATCTGCAAGCGCCATTCCGGCAAGACAGCCATTGAGTGGATTACAGAGTATACGCTTGCTGATATCACCTATTATCTCCGTTCTACAACGAAAACAATCAAGGAGATTTCAGGTATACTGGGCTTCTCCAATACCTCATTCTTCGGTAAATATGTAAGAGAGCATCTGCACATGTCACCTCTGAAGTATCGTGAAAGTTTGAGAAAACAATAACAGCAAAATAAAAACTCGCAAATTCTTAAGAAAGAATCTGCGAGTTTTTTGTTTCTATCAAATAGGGTGGAGCTGGAGGGATTCGAACCCTCGTCCGCACAAGGAAACCATACGCTTTCTACATGCTTATTCCAGCCTTCGGTTTTCGAGGCATGACAGGACCTGGACCACCAATCATACCCTTATCCTCTAAAAATTCATCAATGCAACGAGGCGTACATGAACTATTTCCGATTTACCTGCACCGCTTGATCAACAAGATTCGGAACAACATCCGTTGAGCGATGTCTCGTTCCAGCACCCTGTGCTGGAATAAAGCTAGTTTACTATACTTCGACTAGGCAGCGAGAGCGTAGTTATTTTCGCCAATTAATTTTTTGTTCACTAGGATTTAGGAGGTAGCCAACGAGCCTCCGCATGCTTACGTACCATTTCATCTCGCCGTCAAATCCAGTCAACCCCGAGAATTTTCTGATATTGGGTGCAAAGATAAGGCGAAAATTTGAAATTACCAAATATTTTTAGGGAAAAAACTGCCAGCATCCTCATTTTCATTATTTTTAGGTATTGCATACCTTCTTAGAAATATGTACCTTTGCAGCCTGATTTAAGATAGTAATAATGATTATGAATATGCTAAATAAGAAAATAACTTGGAGAAAACAACATAAATGGTTAGGTATCGGTATGAGCTTTTTCATGCTGATGTTCTGCTTGTCGGGTATTTTGCTCAACCACCGTTCGCTTATCAAAGATGTGGACGTGAGCAGGAAATATCTGCCAAGTCGCTATGAATTTAAGAATTGGAATGGCGGGTTGCTGAGGGGAACGCTTGCTTTGGATGATGCCATATTGATGTATGGAAACGGGGGAATCTGGCAAACGGATTCTACAGCATCCACATTCAAGGACTTTAATAAGGGGATTCCAGCAGGAGCAGACTGCCGACAGATAAGAAATGTTATCAGAACGGATGATGGTTCTGTCTGGTCGGTATCTCCATTTTCACTCTACCGGTTGGGGAGTCACAAAATATGGAAAAGCGTAACTCTTCCAACAGAGCCGGAAGAGAAGTTGAGCGACATTTCTGCTCATGGAGATACGCTTTTGGTTCTCAGCCGCTCCTATGCTTATGTTTCCTTGCCACCTTATCAGAACTTCCACCGGATAGAATTGCCTATGCCAAAGGAGTATGATGGGAAGGTTACAGTCTTTCGTACGATATGGCTGCTTCACAGTGGAGAGTTGTTTGGCAGCATTGGTAAACTCATCGTAGATGGCATTGCCATCATCCTGGTGTTGCTCTGCATCTCAGGTCTTATCTTCTGGTTAAAGCCTAAACAGAAGAGGTTGCTTCGCTTTTCGCTACAATGGCATGACAAAATAGGCCGATACACCATCATGCTTACTTTGTTGATAGCCCTGACAGGTTGGTGCCTTCGTCCACCTGTGATGATAGCCTTGGTGTTGAACAAGATGCCGTCTATTCCTGGGACGACGCTTCATAGCAAGAACCCTTGGAATGACAAACTCCGTGTGGTGCGTTATGATGAAAAGTTCGGTGACTGGCTCTTGTCAACTTCGGATGGTTTCTTTTCCGTGAATTTCCAGACAGGAAAGTTGGAGTCAATCCCCAATACTCCACCAGTCAGTGTTATGGGATTGAATGTCCTTCAGCAAAACAAAGATGGTAAATGGTATTGCGGTTCGTTTAGTGGTCTCTTTGTTTGGGATAGAGTAAAGGGGACAACCGTTGATTATTCTACCGGGAAAGCTGCTTTAAAGAACGCTGGCGCACCATTCGGAAAAAAGGCGATAGCAGGTATGAGCCAGGATTTCTCAGATACGCCTGTCATTGCTGAGTATAATGAAGGAACCGACTTTGCGCCACAACCCGCTTATATGAACCAACTGCCCATGTCATTATGGAATGTGGCTCTGGAGGCTCATAGCGGTAGAATCTTCATAGGTAGTATTGCTACATATATATTTATCTTCGTGATGGGAATACTTGCCGTATGGTGCCTTTGGTCTGGATATGTCATTAGACTGGTGAAGAGAAAATAAAAAAAAGTTTGAATGCGTTGTTTTAATTGCCATATTGTATGTGTAAATGGTTGATACTCAACGTAAAAGTACGTATGGCAATTCTCGGAAAAGCGCCGGAATTGCCATATATTGTTATTGTGAGAATTAGTACCCTCATTTTCGTCGCGACGTATCTGATGCTGCGTCGTGACGCAGTTGTTGTTACGTCGCGATGTATCAGATGCTACGTCGGGACGTAATTTCTTCCGCATCGATGGCGAAGTTATGAATAAAGATTGTTCATGGCAATATATGGCAGATAACCCCTAAAAATAAAGAATTGCCATGCCCCTAACTGCTTTGTAATCAGAGAGATTACTGGCAGGTATGGCAATATGGCAATTCTTGGAAGAAAAATATTTAAAAATAAATCTTGTTACTTCACGCTCCACTCAAACAAACCGCAGGAATGAGTTTCTGGCTGCTTCAGTTCGAGCTTAACTGCCTTGGTCTTCACTGGGTCGAAATTCACGATGCAGGCTACACCACGCTTGCATGGATAAGCATCGGCTCCTGGAACTTCCTTCCAGTTGCCTGCCTCATCCTGATAGTAGAGTTTCCAGCTGTCTGGTACCTTGCAACCGCCCCATGGCTGGTCGTCGTACCAATATACGGTGCTGGTCTTGATCTCCTTGCTCTCTAGGAAGGTGTAGGTAATCCACTCTGTAGTGTTCTTCTTAGGCCACCAGTGGATGTATGGGATAGAGCGGTCGTTCTCATCGGCTGGCACCAAACCATCTGTAATACTGCTCTTGGCAGGCACTGGAGATGAGAATTCTACCTTAGCCTGTGCTGCGAGAGTTGCAGGAGCTGATGGCTTTGCAGCCTTGACATCCTGTGGCAACCATACCTTCATGTTGCCGTTGCCACGATGAGCCCAGGCGAAGTATGGGATGAGAGTCAGGGTCTGGTCCTTGGTACTCAGCTTGCCGCTCTTGTCGTAGGCGAGAGTCTGCACGTTCTCGGTCAAGGTCTCCATATTCTGACCCTTGTAGAGTGTCAGTACATTCTTATATTTAGGGGCGATGAAACCATCGTACGAGAGCTTGCCCTCAGCGAACTGAGGTTCGCGGTTCTCCAGGATGCTCATGATGTCGAAGCCCTTGTTGTCTGGCCACTCTGCACAATATACAATAGGACCACGCTCGATGCTGATGCAGCCACGGTCGGCCTCTACCTTATTGTTGGCACGTACGGTGCGCGCCTCCATATCGAAGTGAACGCGAACCACATCGCCCTTCTTCCACTTGCGGTTGATGGTATAATAGCCATCCTCTGTCACCTTACCCTCTACTTTCTTGCCGTTTACGGTGATGGTATAGCCCAGACGCTTGCCGTCGCTGTAGTAGTAGAGATCAGATGGTACAGGTTGACCCTTTACCCATCCAGGGATGCGGATCTTCATACCAAACTGACCAGCCTTGTTGTCATCCACCTTGATGGCGATATCGCCGTTCCAAGGATATTTTGTGTCCTGGCTCAAAGCCACCTTCTTGCCAGCCACTTTCAGAGAAGAAGAGTTGCTGAGGAAGAGGTTGACATATACGTTCTTATCCTTTACAGCATATACATAGCCTGGGAGGGATGGTAGGAAACGGCAGATGTTGCTAGGGCAGCAGGCACAGCCGAACCAAGCCTGACGCTGGTGCTGACCCATGCTCTCCAATGGGTTAGGGTAGAAGAAGCCGCCGCCGTCCATGCTCACACCACTGATGAGACCATTGTAGAGGGTACGCTCCAATACATCGTAATACTTACTCTCGCCATGGAGGAGGAAGAGTCGGTAGTTGACATAAACATTACCGATAGCTGCGCAGGTTTCGCAGTAGGCACTCATGTTAGGCAACTCGTAGTTCTTGCCGAAAGCCTCGCCGTTGTTGGTGGCTCCGATACCTCCGGTGATGTAGAGCTTCTTGCTTACGATGTTGTCCCAGATGCGGTCGATGGCGTGGATATAGGCAGTATCGCCGGTGAGGGCTGCTACATCTGCCATGCCGGCATACATATAGGTGGCACGTACGGCATGACCTACTGCTTCGTCCTGCTCCAATACTGGTTTGTGACTCTGTGAATATTCCTGTTTGATAGATGTCTTTCCACGGTAGTCGAGGAAGAACTTAGCCTCTTCGAGATATTTCTTGTTGCCTGTAGCGAGATAGAGCTTGCAGAGTGCCATTTCGGCAATCTGATGTCCCGGTACCACGCAAGCCTGTCCTGGGTTAGGACCTACCTCCTTAACCACGCAGTCGGCATAGCGGATGGCGATATCGAGGAACTTGCGGCTACCTGTAGCCTGCCAGTGAGCCACGGCACCCTCCACCATGTGACCGAGGTTGTAGAGCTCATGGCTCAAGTCTTCCTCCATGCTCCAGCGCTTGTCGCCTGCCCAGAAGTGAGGATGCTTCGGGTTCTGTGTACGGGCGGTATAGAGATATCCGTCAGCCTCCTGAGCCGGAGCGATGATGTCGAGCACACTGTCGATATAAGCCTTTAGCTTCTGGTCTGGATAAGTCTGGAGCACGTAGCTAGCGCCCTCGATAGTCTTGTATGGGTCGGTATCGTCGAAGCTGTAAGGCATCAACTTGCCCACATCGTAACTATCGCTAGGATGTGCAGCGCGCTCAAAGTTCTTGTATCTTCCCTCCGACTCGCATTTGCTGAAAGCCAAAGGTATAGTCACCTTGCGAGAGGTTTCGATACGCTGTCCCCAGAACGTATTGTTCCAAACCTTTACTGATGTGAAAGGAACCGGTGTGATAGGATAACCACCCGAGCTCTTGTTCACCTTTTGTGCCGAAGCAGGCATCAATGCCAATGCCGCTAAGGCTGATGTTACTAAAATCTTCTTCATGTATTGCTAGTTTATTTTGTTTGTTTTTTTGTAAGGAATGTATTCATCCCAGAGTTTCAATGAGTGCAGATAGCCTGAGAAAGGCCATGCCTCTTCGGCATTCTTACCCAGAAGCATAAACTGCGAAGGCTTGACGAGGAGCTGGATATCCTTCTGACTGATGAGCTTGTCGTTGATGTAGATGCTCTCGATTCTGCCATCGAAGCAGACATATACGTGCTGCCACTTGCCTTCCAGGGCCTTCATCTCCTTGTAGCCGGCATCCTCGTACCATCCATAGTGATTCATCACACCACAGCGTGGTTCGGTGCCGTTTACCAGCATCAGTTTCTCCAGTTCGTCATGTGAAGAGGTGAAATCGGCTACGCATTCATTCTCGGCAATCTCCGGATTCAGAATCCATGCCTCGATGGTATATGGAGCGTTGTCGCGGATAGTGGCAGGGAGCATGAAGTTGCTTCTGTAACTCTCCTTGCCGGTAAAGGCGAATGCCTTCTTGCCCTCTATGGTCTTGATGATGGTAGCTGTATTGTGCTGCGTCTCGAACTCGCCCTTGAGGTGAACATCCAGCGGACTGCCGTTCTTGATGTAAGGTACGGTATCGCCCTCGTTGTAGTAGTCAGCGCTGATATCTACCACCAGTCCCTGACTGTTCTTATCGGCTACAGCCTCACGCACGATGTTGCTCTGGGCATCGAAAGCCTTTTCTGCAGCCTCCTGTTCCCAGTTATAGTAACGGAGATTGGTGATGGAAAATTGTTTTTCGTCTGCACGAATTTCAAGTTTTCCTTTAGAAAGATTCAGACGAGGATCGTTTTCATCTATCTGATGCCAGCTTCCGTTGTCGAAAGCCTGGGCGGTGAGGGTATGCTTGCGTGTCTTGCCGAGCTGCGGATGAGTCATCACCAGCTGGGCGCCCGGTTGCAGGGTAACGGCATCTTTGCCAGCCATACGCTCTCTGAGGGCGGTGCCTTGAAGGAGCGAAAACTTGCCGGCGAGCATTCCCTCGTTGTTATGCCAGGTAGTGCCATCGAAATCAGCTGCAGTCAGACCGAGCCACTGCTGTGGGGATGAATCTTCTACGGAACCGTAAACCTTGATGTTCCAGATGGCGCCACCGAAACCGTTCTTCTGTCCGCCGGTATAGGTGAGACGGATGTACTGTGCCTTGGCATTTCCGAAATCTACCATTGGTGAACCAACCAATCGGTTCTGGCGCTTGTCGGAGAAGGTCTGCCAGTGCTTTCCATCATTCGATGTCTCGATGAGATACTGATAGAACTGTGTTCCGTATTCAAACTGAGTCCAGATGCTCTTGATGCCCTGCTTCTTGCCCAGATCAATCTGAATCCAAGCCGGTCCGGTGGTGCGAGGGCGCCAGAGTGTGCCGTTGTTGTCATCAACCGCATATTCCGGACGGAAATCGTTGTCGTAGTAGGAAGAGGCGGTAACCTTGGCGCCGAAGGCGAGGTTCTTTGCCACCTTCATCTCCGGTTTCAGATCGAGACCTTCGTGGGTTGGAACGACTTCCTTGATGGTACCGTCTGCATTGAATTCGAGTTTATCGATTGCCACCTGACGATGGAATCCACGGTTGGAATGCGGATTGTCGTGGCGATGATATACGATGTAGTAGTTGTCACCTTCCTGGAGCACGCTGTTGTGTCCCGGACCATGAACGGTTCCGTCGGCATTGGTCTTGAGGATAGTTCCGTGGTAGGTATAAGGACCGAGTGGACTCTTGGCTGTGGCGTAATCTACGCGGTAGCTGGCATCCTCGCAATGCTCGCAGGAGTAGAGGAAGTAGTAGATGCCGTTGCGCTTGAAGACGAAAGGAGCCTCGAAGAAGTGAGTAACCTCGGTATTCGGGATGAGCTTGGTTTCGCTGAATGATTTCATGTCAGGATTCAGCTTGCCTGCTCCGCAACCGAAGCCCTTGTAGATGCCCCAGGTGCCCCAATACATATAGACCGAACCATCATCATCTCGGAAGGTCTGACCATCCAGGGTGATGGCATTCTTTACGAATCTATCCGGTACGAGCACGGCTTCGCTCTCGCCCAGCACATTCTTCCAAGGACCACGAGGTGTATCGCCCACACCCAGATGGAGCTTGCAAGGCTGGCAGTAGAGATAGTAATACTTGCCGTCGGCTTCGTTCTTCATCACGTCCGGTGCCCAGATCCAGTGGCTGTCCGGCCAGTTCATCGGCATCAGGGTCCAGTTCTTGAAATCCTTGCTGCACCAGAGCTGTGCCGGTCCGAAACCGGCTCCGCTACCATCGGTAGTAGCATATATATAATAGGTGTCACCAAACTTCTTGATGGTTGGGTCGGCAAAATAACCAGGCAGGATAGGGTTGCCGGCTCCCGGAGTGTTGTAAGCAGCTTTCTGGGCAGCCCCCATCTGAGGTACTGCCGCAGCTGCTGTTACGAATAGTGTTACAATTATATTCTTATTAACCATATATCAACTTTTTTTTTCTAATTGCTTTTTTATTTCTTGATAACCTTGATGACGAATCCACCGCCCGAAGCAAGATGGATCTTCATTTCTGAATTCTGATGGATGTCGTATTTCTCTATCTTGTAATCCTCGGCATCGTGGTTGGCATTGATGCCATCCTTCAATACGATTGCTTCGTAATCTCCATCTGCGAGGAAATCAAACTTCAGGGTGAGCGTGCGCTCATCCCAGTTGCTCTGACCGCCAACATACCAGTCGTTGCCCTTCTTTCTGGCGGTAACGATATACTTTCCGATTTCGCCCTGTGGCACGATGGTCTTGTCGAAGACTACAGGCAATGAAGCGATGTATCGGGTGTATGGCTCATCCGCCTCATAGTTGGTAGGAGTGTCGGCGAGCATCGTAAACGGACTGTCCTGTACGATGTAGCAGGCAGCCTGGTGGCATCGGGTACCCATCGAAATCGGTTTGGTGTAGATTGCCTTCCAGTTGTCGCGGGTTCCGTTTCTCATCGCTCCCGGTGTGAAATCCACCTGTCCTGCCATCATTCGGATGTATGGGAAGGTGACATCGTAGAGCGGCATATCATTCTTTGCTTCCGTCCAGCGGCATTCTTCCATACCGAAGACACTCTCGTAGTTGAGGATGTTAGGATAGGTGCGGTTCAGGCCGTGTGGCTTGTAGATGCCGTGCAGGTCGAGGATGAGATGATGCTTGGCGGTGCAGGCAGCCAGACGTTCCACCATTTCGATGGCGGTCTGGTCGTCGCGGTCCATAAAATCCACCTTGAATCCCTTGATGCCCATATCGGCATAGGTCTTGCAGATGGTTTCCAGGTTCTCGTCCATCACGTTGAAGACTGCCCAGAGCACGATATCCACGCCCTTGCTCTTACCATATTCTATGAGCTTAGGCAACTGGATATCGTCTATTGGTTTCAGAATGCTTCCCTCTTTCGAGTTGTACCATCCTTCATCAAGGACGATGTATTCCAAACCGTGATTATGAGCAAAATCTATGTAATATTTGTAAGTATCGAAATTGATGCCTGCCTTGAAATCCACACCTTTCAGATTCCAGTCGTTCCACCAGTCCCAGGCCACCTTGCCCGGTTTGATCCAGGAAGTATCGCCTATTTTGTTGGGAGCAGCCAGGGCGTACACCAGATTGTTGGTTGGCATCTGGGTATCGTGCTCTGTGATGGCGAAGATGCGCCAAGGATAATTGCGCTTGCCGGTGCTGGTAGCGATATAATCGCAGGTGCTCTTTACATGGCTCATATGGCGCCAGGGATAGTAAGCCATCTCCTTAGGGTAGGGAGCGAAGACGGCTCTCAGAATACCTTTCTCCTGATCCTCTTTGCTGCTGTTAGCCTTCAGCCACATGCCCGGATACTTCTCAAGGTCGCTCTCCAGGATAGTGACTTTCGCCTTTCCGCAATCTATGGTTGCCGGGAGAAAAGCCAAATCCTGCTTAGCGGTATCGAGCCGTGTTTCGTGATAGATATTCTGGAAAGCCATGGCAAAAGGCTTTTCTGGTGTCGTAGTGTATGGCAACCATGCTTTCTTGTCCTTGCCAAACTGGTAGGCGGCGGTTTCATTCAGGATGATGGTCTTGCCTTTTCGCTGGGTATAGAATCGGTAAGCCACTCCCTCATCGTAAGCTCTCAGGATGATGCCGAAACCATTCTTCAGTTTCAGATTCAGTTCCTGATATGCTGTTTCAAAGTTTTGCTGACGATAGAATGGCGCATGGATGGTCTCCTTATGGTTGCTAAGCTTGTGGCTTGCTACCTTCGGATTCTTACCCATGTCCGTTCCATCGTTCAGCGTTACACCTATTGAAGACTCCTGTAAAAGAATGGAGCCATTGTATTTAAATTGAAGAGAGAGAGACTTGTTGGTGTTGAGTTCTGCAACGATTTTACCATCTGGTGATTTCACCAGATAGTTCTCTGCCGATACTGTTGCCCCTATATATAATAAGGTGGCGATGAAAAAGAGTTTCTTAACCATAACTTTCTAGGTTTATTGTTGTTTTGTCCGTTTTGTTGTTCGCTTGGTGGCAATGCCTGTATTACCGGATTGCCACAAGTTTTTATTTCTGCTGCAAATTTACGAATAGAATTGTTTATGTAATGCAAAGAAAGTCCAAAATGATGAAAATATCGTATCACAAGTATCCTGTTAGACGATAATTGTATCTTTATGTACGATAATTTTAGGACTTCGTTGATTTTTTCTGTTATTTTGCAGCCAGAAAAATAAATGAAACAATAATAAACCTAGAAGATATGGATTTAAAGCAGTTTACATTATTGATAGGTGTAGCCAGTTTGCCATCCATGACAACGGCAGCCACTGTTTATCGCACCATCTCTAAGGTGGAGGCAATATCAGTGGATTGTCCGGTGGGCACAGCTCCCCGACTTCCTAATCTCGTATGGGTAACCTATTCTGATGGTTATTCAGAGTATCGCCAGGTGCGCTGGGCTAACGCTCCGCTTGCTGATGAGCAGGCTGAGGCTGATGCGCAGAAACATCCTGCCGGGAGCCAATATGAGATAGGTGGTTTTGTGATTGGTGATGAGACTACCGACAATGGTTATCCTGTCAAGGCACAAATCAAGGTGGTGGCTGAAGGCTATCAGACTCCAGAAAAGGAAGTGGCTCATACCTTCTCGCTCGCTGATGTGAGCATAGATGGTGACAACCGACTCACCCACAACCGTGATGAGGCTATCCGTGAGATCTGTTCCTGGGATGTTACTCAACAACTCTACAACTATCGCGATACCTATGGACTCAGTACCGAGGGTTATACTAAGAGCGATGGCTGGGATTCGCCAGACACCAAGCTCAAGGGTCATGGATCTGGTCACTATATGTCGGCTATCGCACAGGCATACGCCGTGGCAACCAACCCAGAGCAGAAAGCAATCCTCCGCAAGAACATCACCCGAATGGTGAATGAGTTGCGAGAGTGTCAGGAGAAGACCTTCGTATATAATAAGGAACTGAAGCGCAACTGGGAGGCTCGTGATTTCGCTCCTGAGGCAGAACTCAGAGAGATGAAGGGTACCTGGGCTGCTTTTGATGAGTATAAGAAGCACCCTGAACTTTATGGCTACGGTTACATCAACGCTATTCCGGCTCAGCATTGCGCCCTGATAGAAATGTATCGTGCCTACAACAACTCCGATTGGGTTTGGGCACCTTATTACAGCGTACACAAGCAGCTTGCCGGTCTGATAGACATTGCAACCTACTTTGATGATAAGGAAATCTGCGATAAGGCTCTCCTCATCGCCAAGGATATGGGACTCTGGGTATGGAACCGCATGCACTATCGCACTTATGTAAAGCAGAACGGCACCCAGGATGAGCGCAGAGCCAAGCCGGGTAACCGCTACGAGATGTGGGACATGTACATCGCCGGTGAGGTGGGAGGTATGAGCGAATCGCTCTCCCGACTTTCCGAGATGGTTTCCAATCCGGATGAAAAGGCAAAACTCCTCGAGGCAGCCAACTGTTTCGACGCACCTAAGTTCTATGATCCGCTGAGCAAGAACATCGATGACATCCGCACCCGCCATGCCAACCAGCATATTCCGATGATTATCGGAGCGCTGCGCAGTTACAAAAGCAATCAGAAGCCATACTATTACAATCTGGCTGAGAACTTCTGGAGACTGGTGCAGGGCAGATACATGTATGCGATGGGTGGTGTAGGAAATGGAGAGATGTTCCGCCAGCCATATACCCAGATTCTGAGTATGGCAACCAACGGACTGCAGGAAGGCGAATCGCAGGCTTATCCGGATATCAACGAAACCTGCTGCGCGTATAACCTCGTCAAGTTGAGCAAGGATTTGAACTGTTATAACCCTGATAATGCGCAGTATCTCGACTATATCGAGCGCACGCTGTATAATCAGATTATCGGTTCCCTCAATCCGGAGCAGTATCAGACCTGCTATCAGTATGCGGTAGGATTGAATGCCACCAAACCATTCGGCAACGAGACTCCTCAGAGCACCTGCTGCGGCGGTACAGGTTCTGAAAACCATACCAAGTACCAGCAGTCGGCATATTTCGCCAACGACAACACCCTCTGGGTGGGACTCTATATGCCAACCACCCTCCGTTGGAAGGAGAAGGGCGTGACCATCAAGCAGGATTGCCTGTGGCCGGCACAGCATTCAGCCATCAAAATTACGGAAGGCGAGGGCAATTTCACCCTGAAACTCCGTGTGCCATATTGGGCTACGCAAGGTTTCTCCATCAAGGTGAACGGCAAGGAGGTGGCGAAGAGCTATCAGCCTAGCACCTATGTAGAACTGGAGCAGAAGCATTGGAAGGTGGGTGATGTCGTGGAAATCGACATGCCATTCAGCAAGCATATCGAATATGGTGCCGACAAGCTTTCGAGCGATGTGGCGAGCCTGGACGGTACTCCGCTGAAGACATCCTGGGTAGGAACCCTGATGTACGGACCATTGGTGATGGCGGGTACAGGCGCACAGACCTGGAACCAGGCTACGCTGAACATCGACTCCCGATTGAGTAATATCATCGTGGGCGAATCGAACGGCGTGACAACAGGTTCAGGAGCCAATCTCCTTACCCTGAAACTGGATGGCAAGGAATTCCAGCCAGACTATTATCGCAACGCCAACAGTACCCACTACTACCGCATCAACTTGACCGATGCCAAGAGCAAGAAGAGCAAGAAGGTGAAGATAGATTTCACCGAACTGAATTCTCTCCTGAATCTTGCCGCAGAGCGCAAGGCTGACCAGGAGAAGTGGAATGCCCTTTCGCAGAAGGTTCCGGAGTATGCTCCATGGGCACCGTTCGGCTATGAACGCATGCAGAAGGTAATGGCTCAGGCACAGGAGCTGGTGGCAAAGGGCAAGAAGAAGGTAACCCAGGACGAACTGGAAGGTACTACTGCCATCCTGAACCGTGCCATCAACACGATGCGCCCTGGCAATCTTGCAGAGATGGAAGACCTCCGAGAACTTTCCGGTCTGCTTCGCCGTGCCGGTTGGCCGGATGACAACACCAGCGAGGAACTCAAGGAAGCTATCAGTTATGGCAGAATGGTTCAGAAATACGTAACCGACGGAAGTGGAACCCACGACATGATTCATGCCGCTGTGGGAAAACTGAAGAAGGCGATGAAACAATAAAAAAGATATAGAAACAACAAAACAATAAAACATTAAAGACAACAAAGACATCATTTAGAATAAACAACATTTAAGTGTAACAAAATCGGCTTAAAAGACGAAAATATCGTCTAAATCGCCAGGTTTGGACGATATTTTCACTTTTTTAGACGATAATGTAGCATAATATGCAAAATATTGTGTTACTTTGCAATCGAAATTTAAACAATTATAAACCTAGCAAAAATAGAAAATGAGACAGACACAAAAAATCTCAGGCTTTGTACATAGTCAAGCTTATGTAAAAGCCATCGCGTGTTTGGTCCTTGCATGTGGGGGGGCATTACCTACTCTAGCAGCAAGTGAGACCTTATCAAATCCTTCTGTACAATCTGTTCGCAGAATGGTACCACTATCAAAGGCGTGGTTGTAGATGAACAGGGAGAACCTATTATTGGTGCATCTGTATCTGTGAAAGGTACTAAGAATGCTGCTGTTACCGATTTGGACGGCAATTTTACCCTCTCTGGTGTAAACAAGGGTACTACTATTGAAATTACCTATATTGGTTACATTACACGTGAAATCAAATGGGCAGGTAAAGACCTCGACGTGACTCTTTCAGAAGATACTCAGGGCCTCGACGAGGTTGTGGTTGTAGGTTATGGTAGCTCAAAGAAGCGCGACTTGATCGCTTCTGTATCTACTGTAAAGGCTGA
>ERZ791624.627-NODE-627-length-22802-cov-1.712226_pt1 | contig 22802 bp, 13 predicted proteins | sample MGYA00510058_ERZ791624 | MGnify/ENA primary metagenome ERZ791624 (study PRJEB30046, sample SAMN00715158) | human gut metagenome | study: EMG produced TPA metagenomics assembly of the A metagenome-wide association study of gut microbiota in type 2...
ATGGATACCTTAAATAAAGCAGCTGTAAATATGCCCATGTTCTTGGAAATAAAGGAATCAAACATGTTTCCACTACAGTAGGACCTGAGCAGGAATACTTCCTGATCGATAAGAAGAAATTCGCCAAGAGAACAGACCTGAAGCTTTGTGGACGTACCTTATTCGGTGCGATGCCTCCAAAAGGACAGGAGCTTGACGATCAGTATTTTGCAGCGATCAAAGATAAGGTTGCATCATACATGACCGAGTTAAATGAAGAATTATGGAAATACGGCATTCTTGCTAAGACACAGCACAACGAAGTTGCTCCTGCTCAGCATGAGTTAGCACCTATTTTCTCAACAACCAATATTGCAACCGATCAGAACCATCTGGTTATGGCTACGATGAAGAAGATCGCAGCAAAGCATGATCTGGAATGTGTTCTTCATGAGAAACCATTTGCAGGTGTCAATGGTTCCGGTAAACATAACAACTGGTCAATTTCAACAGATGAGGGCGAGAACCTGATCGATCCTGGTAAACATCCGGAGACAAACCTTCAGTTCCAGTTCTTCCTTGCAGCCGTTCTTGCAGCCGTTGATAACAATGCAGAGTTGTTAAGACTGTCCGCATCATCCGCAGGAAATGACCACAGACTTGGAGCAAATGAAGCACCTCCAGCAATTATTTCGGCATTCCTTGGTGAACAGCTTGAATCCATCGTTAAGCAGATCATTGAGAAGGGTGAAGCTACAGAATCACCAAAGGGCAAGACTTATGTATCCGGTGCATCCACACTTCCTACATTTACAATGGATGCTACAGATAGAAACAGAACATCACCATTTGCATTTACAGGTAACAAATTCGAGTTCCGTATGGTAGGTTCTACACAGTCCATCGCATTCCCAATGATGGTATTAAATACGATCGTTGCAGATCAGTTAAAGAAGATGACTGACGAATTGGAAGGTGCAGAAGATTTCGAGACAGCATGTAAGGCATTGATCAGAAAGACTCTGACAGAGCATCAGAAGATCATTTTCAACGGAAATGGTTATTCAGATGAATGGATCGCAGAAGCTGAGAAGCGTGGACTTCCAAATATCAAATGTATGGTAGATGCAGTTCCATATCTGGCAGCAGATAAGAGCGTTAAGATCTTTGAAGGCCTTGGCGTTATGGATAAAGCAGAGTTATCAGCCAGAGCAGAAGTTATGCTTGAGAATTACGCAAAGAAGATCAACATTGAGGCACTCACAATGATCGAGATGTCAAATGAAGAGATCATCCCAGCAGTTATGGAATATCAGGCAGAGCTTGCAAAGGGCGCTGCTGAGATCAAAGCTCTTGGTATCGAGCCAAGCGTACAGGTATCTCTGTTGAATACAATCTCTGATAAGCTTGCAGAACTGAAGACAGCAACTGTAAAACTGGAAGAGCTTGTTGCAAAAGCTGCTGATTACGAAGATGATATCGAAGCATGGGCAAAATACTATCACAACGTAGTATTTGCAGCATTTGATTCTGTAAGAACACCTGCTGACGAATTGGAAAAAGAACTTCCAAAGACAGCATGGCCATTCCCTACATACGAGCAGTTATTATTCGAGCAGTAAGATCAAATACAGTAAATGTTTATTACAACCTAAAATAGTCAAAGGGCATCTCGTTTTCTATAATAGAAGGCGGGGTGCTTTTTTACTTTGAGCCATTGTCGTATGGAATCACTGTACGGATATCATAAAAGCTATGGTCGAAACCCGTTTTTCTGGTATTATAAAAAGATGTGATGTGTAATATTGATCAAATATAAAAGAATCAGGAGTTTGATTTGAAGAATTTATATATAGCAGAAAAACCAAGTGTTGCAAGGCAGTTTGCAGATGTGCTTGGTGTAAAAGGAAATGCCGGAGCGGGCTATCTGGAATGGAAGATTCTGTTGTGACCTGGTGTGTGGGACATCTGATCACGATGAGCTATCCGGATGCCTATGACGAGAAATTAAGAAAATGGGATCTGGCTACGATTCCTTTTATTCCGACAGAATTCAAATATGAAGTGATACCGGATGTCAGCAAGCAGTTCAAGATCGTAGCAGGGCTGTTGAACCGGGATGATGTAGGCTGTATCTATGTCTGCACCGACTCAGGACGTGAGGGAGAATACATCTATCGTCTGGTGGATCAGATGGCAAAGGTTGGAAATAAAGAGAAGCGGAGAGTCTGGATCGACTCCCAGACAGAGGAAGAGATCCTGCGTGGGATCCGGGAAGCCAAGCCGCTTTCAGAATATGATTCGCTTAGTGATGCCGCATATCTTCGTGCAAAAGAAGATTATCTGATGGGTATTAATTTCTCCAGAGCCTTATCGTTAAAATACAGCTATGTGATAAGAAATTATCTGAAACTGGACAAATGTGTGATTGCGGTTGGACGTGTTATGACTTGTGTTCTTGGCATTATCGTGAAGCGGGAACGGGAGATCCGTGAATTTGTAAAGACACCATTTTACCGTGTTGTTGGTACGGTAAATGTTGCCGGGCAGACATTTGAGGCAGAATGGAAAGCAGTAAAGGATACACCGTATTTTAATTCACCGCTTCTGTATAAAGAAAATGGTTTCAAGCAGAAGAAGGATGCAGAAGATCTGGTAAAAAAGCTGTCGGCAAATGGAATGGAAGCCACGCTTGTTGCAAGTGAGAAGAAGAAAGAAAAGAAGGCTCCGCCAATGCTGTATAACCTTGCCGAGTTGCAGAATGACTGTTCTTCCCTCTTTAAGATCAGTCCGTCCGACACCTTAAAGATCGTGCAGGAGTTATACGAGAAGAAGCTGGTGACATATCCGAGAACGGATGCAAGAGTGTTGTCAACGGCTGTGGCAAAGGAAATTTATAAGAACATATCCGGCCTGAAACGCTATACGCCGATGGCTGCCTATGCCGATGAGGTTCTTAACATGGGAAGCTATAAGACGATCGCAAAGACCAAGTATGTAAATGATAAACAGATCACAGACCATTATGCGATCATTCCGACCGGACAGGGCATGGGTGCGTTAAGGGGATTGTCTGAGATCGCGGCAAATGTGTATGAGATTATTTGCAGACGGTTCTTAAGCATCTTTTATCCGGCAGCAGAATATCAGAAGCTTTCAATGACACTGGCAAAGCAGGATGAATTCTTATTTGCCAATTTCAAATATATGTTAAAAGAAGGTTACCTGAAGGTTGCCACGAACCGCTTTGCAAGGAAAAAGGATGATACAAAGTACAGCCCGGAATTCATCGAGACGATCGGACATTTGAAAAAGGGAGATATTCTTTCACTTGACAAATTCGAGATCAAAGAGGGTGAGACATCACCTCCGAAACGCTACAATTCCGGTACGCTTATCCTGACGATGGAAAATGCCGGACAGTTTATCGAGGATGAGGAGCTTCGTGAGCAGATCAAGGGCGCAGGTATCGGAACCAGTGCGACCAGAGATGGAATCATCACCAAGCTTGTAAATAACAAATACATTGCGCTGAATAAGAAAACGCAGATCGTAACACCGACATTTCTTGGCGAGATTATTTATGATGTTGTTTATTATTCAATCAACGGACTGCTTCGGGCGGATCTGACGGCAAGCTGGGAAAAAGGCTTGTGTGGTGTCGCTGATGGTTCGATCACGAAAGAAGAATATACAGACAAGATGAACACCTTTGTGATCAAATATACAAATCTGGTAAAGGGAATCAGCAATCAGAACCAGATTACAACAGTATTTGACAGAACAAGGGTATATTATAAAAAATAACCTTGAACATAGTTGCTTAATAGAAAGAATTATCCTTTGTGGATAGATGATTGCTTTTTAGAAAAGAATTATTCTTTGTGGATAAATGATTGTTTTTTAGATAAAAATTGTCCTTTGCGGGCGAATGATTGTTTTCTATTAAATTCTGAAAAAGATAGTGAGGTATAAGAAAATGAATAATGAAACAGTAAAACAGGTAACGATCAAAGAATTATATGATCTGACAGAGACAGCAGCAAAGCCATTGCTTGAAAGCGTTACATATCCGTGGGAAGCGCTTCCGAAGATCAAGGACTTTATCATTGAACTTGGAAACAGCTTAGATCCGGAAGAGTATGAGAAACGTGGTGAAAATATCTGGATTCATAAATCAGCAACTGTATTTGATTCTGCTTATATTGCAGGCCCATGTATTATTGGAAAAGATACAGAGGTCAGACAGTGTGCATTTATTCGTGGAAGTGCTTTAGTGGGAGATAACTGCGTTGTTGGTAACTCCACAGAGTTAAAGAATGTCATTATCTTTAATAATGTGCAGGTTCCACATTATAACTATGTAGGTGATTCGATCCTTGGCTTCCATTCTCATATGGGAGCAGGTAGCATTACCTCTAATGTCAAGTCAGACAAAACACTGGTGCATGTCAAAGGTGCGGACTTCGATATTGCAACCGGCATGAAGAAATTTGGCGCAATGCTCGGCGATTATGTAGAGGTTGGTTGTAACAGCGTTTTAAATCCGGGAACTGTGATCGGCTCACATTCAAACATCTACCCATTGTCCCGTGTCAGAGGCTATGTGCCATCAAACAGCATCTACAAAGACCGGAACGACATCGTAACCAAACATTAGTCGCTAGCCTTTACGTTATGGTATAAGGACGAGAATGTGATGTAGATATCTTTTATTTTCCGGGCGTTTTCACTCTATTCTCACGTAGCGGTTCTAAACTCATCGCTTATGCGATTCGTTAAGTACCGACGTGAGAAAAGGCCGTCAAATAAAAATATCTACACACATTCTCTGTCTTTGATATCAAAGCTGCGTACCGGCTACACCTATCATCCTTCTATATTGTGGTAAGCATATAAAGAAATATTTGGCTATGCGATTTATGATTGAAAGGCAGCGCAGACAAGGCTGGGACAATAGTGTGCTAGTGTACAAAAAACTGACATACAGAAATGTTATATAACGCATCTTGGTATAGAAGCACAAATCACCTGAGTAGAATGTCCTTATGTAGCAGACCTGTCCGAGCGTCGGTACTTGGACAGCGTAGTTTGCTGTCCTATGTACCGTTACGCCGAGGATAGAGCGAGAGCGTTCTGCGAAATAAGGAGCATACTATTCAGGTGATTGTACGGTAACAAGGCATATATCGTTCGATTTCATTGAGCCACAGCCTTGGCAAGCGCCTCTTTGATGGCGTTGATCAGCAGCATTGAGGTATACTTGGTATCGCCGGAAACGGTGAGGTTGTCAACGGATGACACATACTGCAGGTCGGTGTTGATCGCCTCTAAAGAAGACGACAGGAGCGGATACATGGTGGTGACACTTTCGTCCAGGTTGGAGAGCGCAACATCCCGGATAGAATGTTCATCAACCGTAACCATAACAGACAGAGTAGATTCGCCAAGCGTGATAGTAGAATCATATGTACCGGGGTTATAAGAAGGCTCCGTTGTTTCGGAAGCGGTATTCGAAGAAGCAGTTTCTGAAACGGTGGCAGGTTTTTTGAACATGATCGTCAGTATGATGATAAACAGGGCGACAAGTCCGAGAAAAATAACCGTGTATATGATTTCTTTAGATTTTAAAACGATAAGCTTTGTGGATGCCATATAAATATTCCCCTCATTTATTATTACTATATTGTATTCACGGAGAAAACAAAATATAACCAAAGAACAGATGGTTAGTAAAACAATATTGAAGTAAATATGGCTTAGCAAAGAGAGAGTCAGAAAAAGAGTATTGCTTGACAGATGAGTGAAAGGAGGCCGTTATGTCAGTTCGATTCTTACTTGGAGCATCCGGCTCAGGAAAATCCAGACAGATTTACAATGAAATCATTCAGGCATCGATAAAAGAACCGGAGCGGAATTTTTATCTGATCGTGCCGGAACAGTATACGATGGAAGCACAGAGAGAACTGGTCACAATGCATCCCGCCGGAGGCATGATGAACATTGATGCGATCGGCATGAACCGACTGGCATATCGTGTATTTGACGAACTGGGGATCAGCACCGGGCAGGTGCTGGAAGACTTTGGAAAAAGTATGCTGATCAAGAAAATCTTATGTGAACAGCAGGACACCTTACACGTATATGGAAGCTATTATGACAAGCTTGGATTTGTAGACGAGATGAAATCCATGATGTCGGAGATCTTCCAGTATAATATCAAGCAGGATACGATCGATGAGATTATGGAGCAGATTCCGGAGAACAGCGTTGTTGCAGGTAAAATGCAGGATATCAGACACATTTACGAAGAATTTGAAGCATTTGCAGGTGAACGCTATATTGTGGCAGAACAGTTGGTGGAGCTGTTGACCAGACATGTTGGCCAGTCTAAGCTTGTGTGCGGCAGTTCTCTGTATTTTGATGGGTTTACCGGATTTACGCCGGTACAGCTTGAACTTGTTGAGAAGTTGATGACCTGTGCGGATGATCTGACCTTTTCCTTTACATTAGATGACAGAGATCAGAAGTATGAGCATATAAAAGACTACGAATTATTCTATCTGACAAAGACTACGATAAAGAAATTAACAGAAGCGGCAGCAGCCGCTGGTGTGGAGATCGAGTCTCCGGTCGTTCTGCCTGGAACAATCAACTATCGTCTGGGGGAGAACCGGGAACTGTTTTTTCTGGAGCGGAATTTGTTCCGTAGTCCGTATCAGAAATGGAAGCAGCCATTAGAGCGGATCCATCTGACAGCGACAGGAGATGCGCAGGATGAGATCGTATTTGTCGCATCTACGATAAGGAGGCTCGTGCGGGAGAAAGGATACCGTTATAAGGATATCGCGATCGTAGCGGGAGATCTGGAACAGGCATCCCACATCTATGAACGGGTGATGAATGAATATGAGATCCCCGTATTTATCGATGCAAATGCCTGCCTGAAAGCAAATCCATGTGCGGAAACGATCCGAAGTGTACTGGCGGTTCTGGCAGATGATTTCTCCTATGACAGTGTGTTCCGGTTCTTAAAAGCGGGTATGACAGATCTGTCCTTTGAGGATATAGAGCTTCTGGAAAATTATGCATTAAAGCGTGGTGTCCGTGGCTACAGCAGATGGAACCGGGCAGTATCTGAAAACTATGAGAAGACCTCTCCGGTAAATATAGAAGAGATCCGTCAGGCATTTATGAAGATGTTTGGGGATATCCGTAAGGTCTTTGCAGATAAAAAGGCAGTCACAAAAGATTATGTGGAAGCCCTTTATGACTTTCTGCTTCAGATTCATATGTATGAGAAGTTAGAAGCCAGAAAGAATGAATTATATGAAGAAAACCGGATCAATGAAGGAGATGCTTATGGTCAGATCTTTGAGAAAACGGTCCGGTTATTTGATAAGATAGCGGAACTCTTAGGCGATACAAAGATGAGCGTGAAAGAGTTTTATGAGATCGTGGATACCGGACTTTCAGATATTGAAGTCGGTGTTGTACCGCCTACGGTTGATCGGGTGTTGATCGGAGATATCACAAGGTCAAGATTAAATCACATAAAGGTGTTATTCTTTACATCGGTCAATGATGGAATCGTGCCAAAAGCACCGAAAAAGGGAAGAATCCTAAGTGACAGAGACCGGGATATTTTGTCAGACTGCGGCCTGGAGCTTGCTCCATCCGACAAACAGAACAGCTATATCGAGCAGTTTTATATTTATACGATACTGACGAAACCATCCGATCATCTGTATATATCGTATCATAAATTAAGCGCATCACTTGAAAGCATGCGTCCGTCTTATCTGCTTGGAAGGATCAGCAATATTTTTCCATCCCTTCAGGCAGAGGAGTATGATGCTGCTTCCTGTATGCCGGATACCGTCAACCGTTCATTAAGACGGATTCTCCGTGCAGAGGATAGCGAAGATGCAGAGAGCCGGATACTGACAAGAATCTTGACAGAAAAGGGATTTGCCGGAGAATTGACAGCCATTTATAAAGGCAGAACATACAGAAACGTGGCAGAACAGCTTCCACCGGAGACGATCGCCCTGTTATATGGCAGATATCTGCATGCATCAGTATCGAAGCTTGAATTATATGCCAGATGCGGATTTGCATATTTCTTAAAATATGGTCTGCGTTTAAAAGAGCGGGAAATGTATCAGGTCGATGTCAGAAATGTCGGAGTTATCCTTCACAGTGTAATGGAAGGACTGTTTAAGCAGGTAAGAGACACCAGAAATAATGACTGGGAGAATTTTCCGGAAGATGAGAGAATGCTGATGGTCACGGAGCTTGTAAATCGTGCAGCAGAGGAATCGGCAGGAGATTTCTTTGAAGATAATGCAAGAAATGCCTACATGCTTCAGATGATCGAACGTATGGCACAGACATCCGCCGGTATGTTACAGAAGCATATAAGACTTGGCAGCATGAAGCCTGGAATGCTGGAAAAGACCTTTGATTCCGCAAAGGATGAAGTCGGTTCTTATCTGTTTGAGCTTCCAAATCAGATCCAGATGAGTATCAATGGTAAGATCGACCGTGTAGATGTGGAAGAAGAGGATGGAACGGTTTATATCAAGGTGATCGACTACAAATCATCCACCAGAAAACTCAGTCTGGAGGAAGTCCTGAATGGAGAACAGCTTCAGCTTGTGACCTATTCTGCGATCGCATATGAGATTGAAAAAATGATCTATCCCGATAAGAATATTCAGATCGCCGGTTTATTATATTACAGCTTTGATGATCCGGTGATTGAGATTGAATCTTCGGAGATTGATACCGGTACAGAGCAGCCGGAATTCTCGGATCAGGAGAAATTAGACGCTGAGAGAATGGAGAAAATGAAGCTGCAGGGATTTGTCAATGAACACCTGCCGTGATACAGAAGATGGATCATACCTGCAATCAGTCACTTCCGGTAAAACTTGATAAAAATGGTGACATCAAGAAAAGTGAGAATGTGGTATCGGCAGACCAGATCCGGACGATCATGGAATTGACGAGAGAGAATATAGAAGAACTTGGAAGTCAGATCGCAGAGGGAAAGATCGCGATCGAGCCATATAAGAATAAGAGCAATACAGGCTGTGATTATTGTGAGTTTAAGAATATCTGTCATTTTGATGTTAAGAATGGCGGAAATCAATATCGCAGACCGGATAACGAGAAGCTTAAGCGGTACAGGGAGGAGTAGCAGAGATGGGTATTTCATGGACAGATGAACAGAAATCAGTCATTAATTCCAGACATGGTAATCTTCTGGTATCTGCTGCGGCAGGCTCCGGTAAGACGGCTGTCCTTGTAGAACGGATTCTTGAGATGGTCATGGGAGTTGATGCGGATGGCAATAAGGCAGAGGAGAAAATCGATATTGATGAGGTCCTGGTTGTAACATTTACTAGAGCTGCGGCTGCCCAGATGAAAGAGAAGATTGCCGATAAGCTTGAGCAGGCAGCCGAAGATCATCCGGAGGATGAGCATATCGTTAAGCAGTTATCCCTGCTGCCACGGGCAGATATTATGACGATCGACAGCTTCTGCCTTGGAATCGTAAAAGACTATTTTCAGATGATCGGGATCGATTCCTCTTTTGATATAGCAGATAATGCAGAGATGGATCTGATCAAGAATGATATATTGGATGAAGTATTAGAACAGAAATATCAGGAAGCATCCGATGAATTTATCGGACTGGTAGACAGCTTTGCGAGAAAAGAATCGGATGAGAAGATCCGGGAGCTGGTCTATCAGATCTACCGGGTTGCTTCCGGTTATCCGAAGCCGGAACGTTGGATAAATGAAGCAGAAACAGCACTTGAAGTATCAACAAAGGAAGAACTGTATACCTTAAAATGGTATCGGGATTATATGCAGATCGTAGCAGACACGCTTGATTCAGCGATCGGTCAGGCAGAACAGTGCTTAGAGATTGCAGGTGAAGCAGATGGTCCTGCAGGTTATGATCCTATTATACGCTTGGATCTGGAATTACTGCGGAATCTGAGACAGGCCGAGGATATGGATGAGGCATATAAACGGGTTTCCAAATTTTCCAATCTGAAGCGTATCGCAGCCTGTGATCCGGAGAAACAGCAGTATGTAAAGACGACTATGCAGACCTATCGTGGAAGCGTAAAGGACATGATGGCATTGTTCCGTCCGACAGGTGTCATACTTGCAGAATGTGCGATGATGAAAGGACCATTGTCAGCTTTATTATCCCTGACACGTTCCTATATGGAGCGGTTAAAGGAAGAAAAGCTCGACAGGAATTTGTATGAATTCCGTGACATTTCAGAATTTGCCTATGACATCCTGTGTGCAGGAACGGATGAGAATGGCTGTGTGATTCCATCGGAAGCAGGAAAGACGGTTGCCGGACGATATCGTGAGATCCTGATCGACGAGTATCAGGACAGTAATTTTTTACAGGAAGATATCTTAAATTGTGTGACAGGTCACGGAGAAGATCGGAAGAATATGTTTATGGTAGGTGATATCAAGCAGAGCATCTACCGCTTCCGTATGGCAAGACCGGATCTGTTCCTGAATAAATATAATACATATTCTGACCGGGAAGATGCAGAAGATCAGAAGATCCTGCTTTCGAATAATTTTAGAAGTGCAGGAAAAGTGATTGATACGATCAATCAGATCTTTGAACCGTTGATGTCAGAGAATCTGGGCGGGATCGATTATGATGAATCGGCAAAGCTGCATATCGGAAGACAGGACAAGAATAATATGGGGTATGGATCCGAGATCCTGATCGTAAGGAATGATTGCGCAGATCCGGAGAAATCCCAGCCGGAAGAGATACGGTCGTTAACAAATGTGGATATAGAGGCACGGATGATCGCAGATGAGATCTATGAGTAGTGAAGGGTGATAAACCACTTTATATTCCGGATGGAGATAACGGAGAGACCAGAAGGGTTTCTTACCGGGATATTGCGGTATTGATGCGAAGTGTGAAGAAGAATGCAAAAGCCTTTGAGGAAGCATTTGCGGAGCGTGGGATTCCATTATTTGTAGAGAGCGAGAGTGGATATTTTGATGCGATCGAGATCAGTACCCTGCTTGATATGCTAGCGGTGATCGATAATTCCCATCAGGATTATGCACTTGCAGCAGTCCTTCGTTCACCGCTTGCAGGTGTAAAGGAACAGGAGCTTGCAGAGATTGTAGGTATCTATGATCGGGACTTCAAGGATCATGAGAAGAATCTGGCGCGGACGGCAAGTTTTTATCAGAAGGTCTGTTATTATGCAGAAAAGCCGGACTCAGAAGCTTCAGAGGAGCTTCGACAGTTTCTTCGTATGCTGGATAGCTGGAAGGCAGATAAAAACTATATGAGTATCAGTGAACTGCTTCATTCGATATTGGAGCAGACCGGATATTATTGGTTTGTTGGCGCGATGCAGTCGGGAAAACGAAGACAGGCAAATATCGATATGCTGATCCAGAAAGCGGATACCTATGAGGACAGCAGTTTTCGTGGACTGTTTAATTTCCTGCGTTACATGGACCGGCTGAAGACGAATGATCTGGATTTTGCAGAAGCGTCGGTGCTTGGAGATGATGACGATTCTGTTGTGATGATGACGATGCATAAGAGCAAGGGACTGGAATTTCCGGTTGTATTTGTCAGTGGACTGGCAAATCGTTTTTCGAATCTGGATGCCTTATCTCCGGTGACGGTAAATGCAGACAGCTATCTGGCAGGTTATGCGATCGACCGGAAGAACCGTGCGAAGAAGAAAACATTTGCAAGAGCGGCCATGCTCAGTGTCATGAATGCAGAGAAGCTGGCGGAGGAGATCCGTATCTTATATGTTGCCCTGTCAAGAGCAAAAGAGAAGTTATATATGACAGCGGCGGGAAAAGACCCCGGAGCGGAAAAGGCAGTCTTTGATTATCCGCTGCAGACTGATTTTCTTATTGAAGCGTCCGGACAGATGCGGATGGAGCTTCCATATATCACCAGAATGGAAGCCGGCTGTTTTATGGACTGGATCTTATCGGCGTTATCTATGCATATCGTATCAGAAGATATTGTATGCAGAAAGGATACTTATGCAACCTGGGTACTTGCAAAGACCGGCTATCAGAATCAGATACTTGCCGGAACAAAAACAGATATGTCAGAAGAAAATGCTGTACAGACAGAGAATGAAACAGAGAATAAATCTAAGAGCATGATTGCACAGGAAGATCGTCAGTTATATGAAAAGTATAAGGAACTTTTAGATTATACCTACCCGTATAAAACAGAGCAGGCAGTAAAAAATAAGATGTCCGTTACAGAGATCAAACGACTGGCACACCGCGGAGAGGAGAATCCGGGATCTGACCTGTATCAGCCGCCTGTGACAGAAGCAGAGCTTACAATACCGGTGCTTCATTCCCGCATGAAGGAGGAGCCTGTAAAAGGAAATGAGATGGGTACTGTGATCCATAAGATCATGGAGCTTATTGATTTTACAAGAAACAGCATGGATGAGATCAGAGAGCAGATCCGGTCATTTTTTGATCATGGATATCTGGAAGAACGGTACAGAGAGCATGTCCGTGCAGATAAGATTTATAACATGGTCAACAGTCCGCTAGGAATCCGTATGGCAGAAGCACAGAAGAACCATACCTTATACCGGGAGCAGCAGTTTTATATCGGCATGAAGCCGGAAGATATATCACCGGAGTATAAAGACAGCAAGGATATGGTCGTGGTTCAGGGAGTGATCGATGCCTATTTTCTGGAAGGAGATCAGGTGGTTTTAATGGACTACAAGACAGACCGGGTGAATCAGATATCGGATCTGGTCAGCCGTTATCATGTGCAGCTTGATATGTATGCAAAGACGATACATCAGCTTACCGGAAGAATGGTAACAGAGAAGATCATCTATGCCTTTCATTTTGATGACAGTATCAACTTATAAACAGTAAAATGTCCGCGGACAATCATTTAAAGAAGATGGCAGCCTGTTACTATGCAGAGTATTTTCAGGCTGCCTTTGGTATATTTATATTGTAAAGAGATTAGGGGCTTGGTATAATTAAAACCAAATGGAAAGAAGTATTTTGATAAATGACAGACCAGATAGAAACGATGGTGTGACAGATAAGAACCGGGAGAAGATAAAGAATGATAATAGCCAATAACTTAAAGAAAATTTACGGTAAAGATTTTGTGTCCGTAAACAATTTAAGCTTTCATATTAAGAAAGGTGAGATCGTCGGATTCGTAGGGCAGAATGGTGCGGGGAAGACGACAACGATCAAGATGCTGACAGGCATATTAAATCCGACAGAGGGCAGAGTTCAGATCAATGGTCATGATATCCGGAAAGATCCACTTGAGGCGAAACAGTCGATTGGATATATTGCAGATAATCCTGATATCTTTTTACGGTTGACAGGACTGGAATATGTGAATTTCATTGCAGATATTTATGGTGTATCAGAGACTGACCGTAAGAAGCGGTTAGAGGAAATGGCTGGGCGTTTTGGTATGGAAGACAGCTTAAATAAACAAATGGTCAGCTATTCGCATGGTATGCGCCAGAAAATGATGGTAATAGGCGCATTAGTACATAAACCACCGGTCTGGATCTTAGATGAACCGATGACCGGATTGGATCCGAATGCGGCATATGAATTAAAGAAGATGATGCGGGAGCATGCGGATGAAGGTAACTGCGTATTTTTCTCAACGCATGTTCTGGAAGTTGCAGAGAAATTGTGTGATAATATCATCATGATCAAGAAAGGTCATGATATCTATCAGGGAACGCTGGATGATCTGGTTGCCGCACATAAGAATAAGTCACTGGAAGATATATTTATAGAAATGACACATGAGGAATAGAGTGCTTATGAAGAATTTTTTGTATTTGACCAGAGTAATGGCAAAGGATACAGAGATGACGATGCCGGACACCGGAGAAAAAGCGAAGGCATATAAGACACTTGGTTCACTTGCGATGTTCTGTATCATGGTTCCCTGTTGTCTGGTCGTTGGATTTATTGTATATATTATGACAGAAGCACTGATAGAAGCCGGAGGAATGACCGAAGGTGTAGAGCTGATCATACAGTTGATGTCCGTATTTGGCATGATCTTTTCGGTGATGGTACTGTTTAATGTACTGTTTTTTTCATCAGATCTGGATCATCTGCTTCCGCTTCCGGTAAAGCCGGGTGAGCTCGTAGCAGCCAAATTTGTAAATGTATATATCGCAGAGAGTGTTATGGAGTTTATGGTTTTATTCAGTGGATTTGTAGGCTACTTCATAGCTGCCGGATTTAAGCCGGTATCTGCACTGACTGCATTGGTCGGAGTTGCACTGCTTCCGATCCTTCCGCTTGTATATTGCGGTATTTTCGCCTTACTTTGTATGGCATTTTTAAGCCGGATAAAACTGTTTCGGAATGTAGATGTCATGACAGGACTGGTAACCGTTATTTTCCTCGGACTCTTTTTATTATCGTTTATTCAGATGGACAGCATCAATATTAACAATTATATTGATGGTCTGATGAATCATAACAATATGTTTACAGTGATCATGGGAAAGATATTCTTTACGGTTCCTGTATTCTTAAAAGCGCTTGAAACGAATAATATTGCATATTTTCTGCTGTTCATTCTGCTAAATGTGATTATGGCAGGGCTGTTGTTCTTTCTTTGAAGCAAGCTGTATCTGCGTGGTGTATATCTGGTTTCATCTGTCGGAAAAGCAGAGAAGAAAGAAGATGTGGTTTCTGATGCGGCATATGCGAAAAAAAGTATTCACAAAGCATATTTTCTGAAGGAATGTAAGATACTATACCGGACACCGGCATATCGCAAATATTGTGTAATGGTAAATATTATATGGCCGGTTCTTGCGGTGGCATTGTTTGTTCTGCCTGCAACAAAGAACTTTATGACTTCATTTGAGAATCTCTTTCCAAAGGTTTTGTAGCATCCGATCTGATCGCATTATTGCTGGTGCTGATCGTTTCCTTCTTTGCAACAGCAATGAACAGTATCGCATCAACCTCATTTACAAGAGAGGGAGAACATTTCAGCTTTATCAAATATGTACCGGTCAGCTATCGGACACAGATTGGGATCAAAGCAGGTGTAAGTCTGGTATACAGCGGAATTACGGTTATAATTACGATTATCGTATTATGTGTCTGTATGCATATCAGTGTGCCGACAGCAATTTATTTTATTATTATTGCGTTATTGTCGGTTATGTGTTGTACTTATATCGGCCTTTGGTTGGACGCAACACATCCGAAATTAAACTGGGAAGATGAATACGGAGCGCTCAGAGGCAATTTGAATGCGTTCTTTAATATGGCGATTGCAATTCTGGTATCCATGATCCTATGTGGAATCGGTTTTTGTTTATTTAAGTTTACAAGGATGGATTCTTTTATGATCTTTGCAATCTATCTGGTAATTCTCGGACTTGTGACATACAGGATCCGCAGAAATGCCATTATATATATAAAAAAGAGTATAAGCAATGACTTATATGTTTAGGAGGCATAAAAATGAAAGATAAAAATGCATGGAACAGTTATGACAAGGAAGAACTTGCAAAGCTGGAAAAATTATGTAAAGCTTATCGTGAATTTCTGGATGCAGGAAAAACGGAGCGGGAATGTGTAAAAGAGATCGTAAAACAGGTAAAAAAAGCCGGATATGAAGATATTCAGGATGTAATCAAAGAAGGCAGGAAGCTGACAAAAGGTTCAAAGATATATGCGGTATGGATGAATAAGACCGTAGCGCTATTTAACATCGGTAAGAAGAATATCGAAAAGGGTATGAATATTCTTGGCGCACATATTGATTCCCCACGTATGGATATCAAACAGATCCCATTATATGAGAAAGAGGGATTTGCTTATCTGGATACGCATTATTATGGTGGAATCAAGAAGTATCAGTGGGTAACTTTACCACTTGCTATCCATGGTGTAGTTGCCAAGACAGGCGGAGAAGTTGTAGAGGTAAACATTGGGGAAGACAAGAATGATCCTGTATTTTGCGTTACCGATCTGCTGATCCATCTTGCCGGTACCCAGATGGAAAAAAAGGCAAATAAGGTCATCGAAGGAGAAGAGTTGGATATCTTATTTGCAAGTAAGCCGTTAAAGGGAAAAGAAAAAGAAGCAGTAAAGGAACAGGTACTTGCACTTCTGAAGAAGAAATATGGAATGAAGGAAGAGGATTTCATTTCAGCAGAGCTTGAGATCGTCCCGGCAGGAAAGGCAAGAAACTGTGGAATCGATGAGAGTATGGTCATGGCATACGGACAGGATGACAGAGTATGTGCATATACATCTATGGTTGCGATGTTGGAAGCAGAAGATGTAGAAAAGACGACCTGTTGTCTGTTGACAGATAAAGAGGAGATCGGAAGCGTGGGGGCAACCGGAATGCAGTCTCATTTCTTTGAGAATACAGTCGCTGAGATCATGAATGCGATGGGCTGTTATAATGAACTGGCACTCAGAAGATGTCTGGCATCCTCCAGAATGTTATCCTCTGACGTATCTGCAGGCTATGATCCAACCTTTGCAAGTGCATTTGACAAGAAGAATGCAGCTATCTTTGGTGAAGGTATGGTATTTAACAAGTTTACAGGTGCAAGAGGCAAATCCGGTTCCAACGATGCAAATGCAGAATATCTCGCAGCTATCCGTAAGGTGATGGATGATGCAGGAGTATACTATCAGACAGCAGAGCTTGGTAAAGTAGATGTTGGCGGTGGCGGTACGATCGCTTATATCTTATCATTATATGGAATGGAAGTTGTGGACTGTGGTGTGGCAGTATTAAACATGCATGCTCCATGGGAGATCACCTCCAAAGCGGATATTTACGAAACTAAAAAAGGATATGTAGCATTTTTATTAGGTGCATAAGAAAACTATGAAGCAGTTACATTCAAAAATCAGAATGATTATTTTAATAGCAGCAGCCGTGATGATATTTTTTTCACCACGGCTAGTTGTGTCTGCCGGAGAGAATTTTACCTCTGATTACAGTCAGACAGAGTATACAGAAGAAGATGGATTTGAGAGCGGTGAGGCGAATTGTATAGTCCAGTCTTCCAGTGGATATATATGGATTGGAACGGATAGTGGTCTGTATCGATATGACGGAAGTGAATTCCGTAAATTTACACTTGGTGAAGATGAAGGAAGCAATGCTTATTCTGTAAACAGTATTTTATCAACATCTTCCGGTGAGTTATATGTTGGAACAGAAAATTATGGCTTGTTTGTCTATGATAAAGGCAAATTTTTTCGTGTAACAAATCCATCCGATGCAGAGATAACAACGATCCATAGTATGTATGAAGATGAAGAGGGTAAGATATGGCTGGCAACATCTTCGGGTATTTATTATTATTCAGACGGAGATATGACATTAGTTGCTGATGAAGATATCGTATATCCGGATGTGACTGCAATCGGCGGATACAAATCTTATGTGTATGCGATAGTAAACAGTGATACGATTGTCAATATTAAAAATAATGAGATCGTCAGTAAGACAAATAAGGCGGCATATACTGAAGAAGATCTGAACAGCCTGTATGTGGATTCGGATGGAAATCGCTATATTGGTACGGTTGGGCATACGATTGTTCGTTTAACGACGAATAAAAATTTTACCCTGATTTCAACAGCTGCCCTCAGTGGTATCAATAAGCTTGGCTTATATGGAGATAGATTCTGGGTGCTTGCGGATGATGGTATAGGTTACATAAATCAGGACGGCGGTATACAATATGTGACCGGGCTTGCGTTTAATGAATCGATGAGTGATATTCTGGTAGACTTTGAAGGTAATTATTGGATGACCTCTTATCGAAAAGGACTTCTGTTTCTCGGTCGAAGCAAATTCCAGAATGCGACACTGAAATATGGCATGAATGAATCCATTGTAAACTGTGTGACAGAATATCAGGGGAGATTGTATGTTGGTACAGATGATGGTCTGGACATCATTAATGCAGATGGGACATTGGACAGAGAATCAGATCTGGTGACCATGCTTTCCGGCAAAAGTATCCGTGATTTTTGTGTGGATTCCAGAAACAATTTATGGATATGTTCTTATCGTCTCTATGGTGTAATCAAGGTTAATCCGAGAGGGAAATATAAAGTATATAATAAGAGTGAAGCGCTTCTTACCAGTAATGCCGTTAACTGTATAATTGAACTGAAAGATGGAAGCATGGCAGTCGGTACAGAGAATGGTATTACTATACTCAGTAATGGTAAAGTGGCAGCAAGTTATGGCAGATTTTCCGGAATGGAAAATGCGGATATCATATCACTGTATCAGGGAGATGATGGAACGCTGTATGCAGGTTCTAATGGTTCCGGTCTGTATACGATCGACATAGAATCAAATCTTCGAAAACTATCTGCAGCTGACGGACTGGATTCCAATATTGTTTCTTCTATTGTTGGTGGCAGTAATGGAATCTGGATCGGAACAGACAATGGTCTGTACTATCAGGAGGGCGTGATTCGTCAGATTAGTGCCATTGATTCATCAAATTCTATTGCAGATCTGATCATGGATGAATCCGGCAATTTATGGATCTTCGGATCCAGAGGTATTCAGAAATATTACGAGGGGGATCTGCTTAGTTCAGCGGCGCCTGAAGGTGAGAGTTATACAAAAAATGATGGATTGATTTCCGGTATTTCGGATAATTCTACAGAATATATATCAGCAACTGGAAAAGTATATGTATGCTGTGATCAGGGACTCAGTGTTTTGGATCTGAATCAGATATATACAAATGAAGTTTCCCCACAGGTCCGTATATCATCAGTTACGGTCGATGATAAAGAATATGCATTTTCCGATCTGGATGGTAAAATCCGCGTTCCGGGAGATACGAACCGTATCGTTGTGAAATTTTCGGTTCTTAGTTATGTGAATCGTGGAGACATTCAGGTAAAGTATCATTTGGAAGGCTTTGAAGATAAGGATCGTGTCTTATCAGGGACCGATTATCTTGAAGCGGAGTATACAAATCTGGAAGGCGGGGACTATACTTTTGTCCTGACGGCCGAGAATTCAGATGGTATAGCCTGTAAAGAACCGCTGTCTTTCTCAATCGTAAAAGAATTGAAATTCTGGGAAACATCGTTTTCAAAGGTTCTGATCGCTTTATTTGTGATTCTGACCTGTATTACGATCATAGTGGTTGCCAGATATATTTTCATATTACTTGGCAGAAAAAATAAACAGGTAGAAGAATTAAGTAAAAAGAATGAGCAAGCAGAAAAATCAAATCGGGCAAAGAATGATTATGTTAATTATCTGAGCCGTGAGATCCGTGTTCCGTTGAATTCCATTCTTGCAATCAGTGAGATGCTGCTCCGTAATGTAGATTCTCAAAATGAAGAAGAGCTAAAGCAATTATCAACGGTTTATGGTTCCGGTTATGAGATACTTGGAATTATTGATGGTATTTCCAGACTATCAAATCTTCAGGATGGAACAATTGATCTGGTTGAAAAGGAATATGCAGTTTCTGATGTGATCGAAGAACTGGCAATACAATTTAAAGAGATGATCAATGGAGAGCTTGTAAGTATAAAAGTAAGTATTGAGGATGATATTCCAAATGGACTGATTGGTGACTGTTCAAAGATAAAAGAGATATTGCTTAATCTATATCAAAGGGCGGCTAAGACGACGAAAGAGGGATGTATAAGTATTTCGGTTGACTGGCGTACGATTCCGCCTGAGGAATGCGAGAAAGAAGACAGTATATATCTGGATATAGAGATATCGGATACAGGCACGGGTGTAAAGGAAGAACGTTTGGACAGCTTTTTTGATCTGGATGATTCTTACGACAGAACAGATATCGGTAATTTTGATGTCAGTATCGGGCTTGCGATCGCGCGACAGTTGATTGAGAGTATGGGTGGAACTCCTGAGGTTGACAGCACATATGGAGCAGGAACGACGATCCGGTTCTCGATCATACAGCAGGTATTTGATTACAGCTATGTAAATTATAATGTTAGCAAGCGAAAAGAGTTGGCCTTCCGTAACTCGAGTTCCAGAATCTGGCTGCCGGATGTACGTATACTTCTTGTAGATGATTCTGATGTCAGTCTGGGAATCCAGAAAGTTATATTTGAATCATATGAGTTGGTCTGTGATACGGCATTATCGGGCTTTGAGGCAATCGATAAGGTAATGGTGACACCATATGACATGATATTTATTGATACCGTGATGCCTGTTATGGATGGAGCAGATACTGTTCGTGAGATCAGAGGCCTGGATGGAGAAGAGTATAAGAGAGTTCCGATTGTTGCGCTTTCAGAGAATAATGTAGAGAGCAACAGGGATGAGATTGTTAAAGAGGGATTCAGTGATGTTCTGGTAAAACCCCTTGAAATGGATGGAATTGAACGGGTGTTCCGGTTATTCCTGCCGGAGGAGAAGATCAAAGAAAAGACAAGCAATATCAGACAATATATCAGTGAATCCAGATTTAAGGATGATGTTTATATTCTGGAGAACAGTATTGTTGTAGAAAATGCATTGAAGATGCTTGGTGGCAATTTTGATACATTTAACCGATTTATTATGGCGTTTAAGGAAGATTATGAACAGGATGCGGACAGACTGGAAGAATATATCGACGATGATGTCAGAAAATATCGGAATATCATTCATGATATTAAGAGCAGCAGTGGTAATATCGGCGCATACAGCATCGAACGTAAAGCGGCCAATCTTGAATCGGCAATTAATATAGGAAATATGCAGTATGCAAAAGAGAATACGCATGAATTTGTGTCAATGTTGAGACGATTATTTAAGGATATCGGACTTTATCTTGATAAGATCAATCCAGAAGAATCACAGGAAAAGATAATGAAAGATTCTGTTGATCGTGGACAGCTGAAGGATATGCGAAGCTTCTTACGGGATGCGGATATCAAGTCTGTTAAAGAGATATTTATCGAGATAGAAAAATATGAATATAGCGATGCTGACATAGAATTCTTAAATGCGTTAAGGATGACGGTAGATGCGATGGATTATGAAGGTGCAAGTGAGATTATCGATCAGTATCTGAACAGTAAGTAGTATACTATTGTGTAATACATAGATATGTAGTGCACAGGAATATTAAAAATATAATAAAGTAAGAAAGAAGGATGTAAAACATGAGAGTAGCAATCATAATGGGATCAACAAGTGACCTGCCAAAGGTTGAGCCGGCAATCGGCATTTTAAAGGAGTATGGAGTAACTGTTGATGTGAGATGTCTGTCTGCACATAGAGCGCATGCGGGCTTTCGGAGTTTATTGAAGAAGCAAATAATAACGGAACACAGGTTATCATTACTGCCGCAGGTATGGCAGCAGCACTTCCGGGTGTCGTAGCCAGCCAGACAGTTATTCCGGTTATCGGTGTACCGATTTCCGGTTCAGTATTAGATGGAATGGATGCACTTCTTTCTATCGTTCAGATGCCATCCGGTATCCCTGTAGCAACAGTAGCGATCAACGGAAGCAAGAATGCAGCATACCTGGCACTTCAGATCATTGGAAATAGCAATGCAGAAGTAAGAAAGAAACTTTTAGCAGAACGTGAGTCCATGGAAGCTGCAGCCATGAAGGCAAATGCAGAAGTAATAGCAAAATATAATTAATCAGTTGCAGATCATATAAAATGATGATTTCATATGTAGATATGTGATCTGCATAGAGTGAAAACAGAAGAAAAGCAGGAGAAAAAATGATGATAAATTCAGGTTCTCCTGCTTTACTTTTTACCTTGTAAATGGTATTGTAAAGGGCGGATGGTATTCGAAAGAAACTATACCTGATTTACACCACAGATAGAACAGGCGATAGCAGGTGATCATATGAGGATTGGATTTATCGGTGCAGGCAAAGTAGGCTTTACACTTGGAAAGTATCTTGAGCAGAATTTGAAAAAAGAAAAGATACAAAAGAATCTTCCGGAGACAGTAACCGTATCCGGATATTACAGCAGACAGGTGGAGAGCGCAAAAGAAGCTGCAGCATTTACCGATACCGCAGTGTTTGATGATCTGAAGAAGATCGTTTGTGCAAGCGATGTCCTGATGCTTACCGTTCCGGATGGAAGAATAGAAGCAGTGTGGGACAGTATAAAGGCCTTTGATATCAAGGGCAAACTGATCTGTCATTGTAGTGGTGCTATGACATCTAATATTTTTTCAGGTGTAACAGAGGCAGGAGCCTTTGGTTATTCGATTCATCCTATGTATGCAATCAGTTCAAAGACAAAATCCTACAGGGAAATGCAGAAATGTTTTTTTACAGTAGAAGGTGATGAAGAGTGGGGAAATGAAATTTGCCGCTTTATTCGTCTTTTAGGAAATGACTGTGTACTTCTCTCAACAGAAAATAAAACAAAATATCATGCTGCAGCAGTATTTGCCAGTAATCTGGTAAATGGTCTGTACGGATCGGCAGTTTCATTACTGGAAGACTGCGGATTTGAAAATAAACAGGCAGAACGTGCGCTTGTTCCATTATTTATGGGAAATGCATCGCATATAGCAGAAGATGGACCGGTGGCAGGGCTGACCGGACCGATTGAGAGAAATGACGTAACGACAGTAAAGAAACATCTGAATGTTCTTGAAAAAAATGAGAAATATATTTATACCGGTGTATCAAGAGCTGTAGTTACTCTGGCAGAACAGAAATATCCTGACCGTGATTATTCAGAGATGAAGAATATTCTATCAAAT
>ERZ791624.629-NODE-629-length-22741-cov-3.702768_pt1 | contig 22741 bp, 24 predicted proteins | sample MGYA00510058_ERZ791624 | MGnify/ENA primary metagenome ERZ791624 (study PRJEB30046, sample SAMN00715158) | human gut metagenome | study: EMG produced TPA metagenomics assembly of the A metagenome-wide association study of gut microbiota in type 2...
GCGAAGTCATCCTCTCCGCTCTCGCTTCTGTTTGGGGCCGAAGTCCGTAACATCGGGTCGGCATCGTCTGCGCTGCCTTGCAGTTGAAGGTGTCGTATTCTCCAAAGCTGCTCTACCCATAGGCGCACCGCCGCCATATTTGTCTTAGTCGTAAGCACCGCAACAGATATTCGGAGCGCCCGCCGCCGGTCTCTTGTATTCATGCATATTCTGTTCGGGTGAAGACCTATCGCGTCGGCATGCCGCTCTCCGTGAGCCTCGTCCTGTTTTCCGTCTTTCATCTCAGTTTCCATTCCCGGGCTACCACGTCAGGTCCATTGTCCAGTTTTACGCCGCAAAGTTATTACCTTCGTGCGGAACGTCAAGGTCGGGCAGTTCCTGTTTGACTGAAAAAGTTCTTAACGCTTCGCTACGTTGCAGCTAAACTTTTTAAGCTCAAAACCTTGCCTCATAGGTCCGCCCGGAGGCACTTTGTGGGCAGTGTAAAACTTAAAACAATGAACCTTATGTTTAACCCCTCAATTTCAACTACAATGAGACTACAATTCGGAGAACTCAACATCACTCCAAGAGTCGTTGACCGACTCCACGAACTGGACTTCACTGTCCCCGAACTCGAATATGCCATCAACGACCACAAGAGCCCCTGCGACGTCGAACCCTCCGTCTATTGCGGTACTTACGGCAAGTACAACGACGGCTCGCTCTGCGGCCTGTGGATAGACCTCAGCAGCTTCGACGACTACGACGAGTTCATCAACTTCTGCAAAGCTATCCACGCCGACGAGGAAGACCCGGAGCTGATGTTCCAGGACTACGAGGGTTTCCCCCGCCAGTGGTACAGCGAGAGCGGAATGGACGAGGAAGACTTCGACCACATCAAGGAATACTGCGAGCTGTGCGACAAGTACGACCGGGACGCCGTGGACGATTACATGGAGTTTCACGATGAACTCGACAGCTTCGAGGAAGCCTACTGCGGTCACTGGGACAGCGAAGAAGACTTCGCCCGCCACATCGTCGAGGAATGCTACGACCTTGACAGGATAATGGGCAATCTCTCAAACTACTACGAAGCCTTCGGACGCGACCTGTTTATGTATGACTACGAGTTCGGCTCTCACGGCAATGTGTTCCACCGCATCGGACCTCTGACCCCAACGACTTCGTGAGTCGCTCGCAAGGGCGGCTCTCGCTGTGTGTTACATATCCGGCACCGCTTGAATTATTGTTATGACGTCAAAATTCATTGCTCTGATATAGAGACCCTGAGCAGACCATCATGAAGGTTATAACTATCCAAAACAGTTATCCTATCCAGAGCACGATTTTCTACCATTTTCCAGTCTTAACTGTTTTAAATACAAAGTCGAGAATAATCTATTGATAATCTCATCCTCGGCTTTGTATTGAATTTGCATTTTCATTTTAAGGAGTCATTGGCCTCTTCAAAACCGCTTCTTCTTTTTCGCAAAATTCATGTGAAATGCCAAGAGCATCTAAGACCTCTGTAATAGTCAAATAACCAGTCTCCTTCTCTTTTCCTTCCTCGTCAATTTCTTTGACTAACCACGAATAGTGATGCTCCGGAAGCCAACCATTCCAATGCATTATGGTCTTATTACCAATTTTGACTCTGCAATTGTCATCACCATATACCCTTTCATATCTAACGTCTATAGAATTTGGGAATATATCCGAATCTTTCAAATAGTAATATAAATATCTGGTATACAGCTCGCAATGCCAGCTGCTTAGCCATTTTTTAGTAAGGATACGTAGGTCTGGGCAATTGGGGTCTTGGGAGCCAAAATCGAACCGGATAAATCCATTCCCAGCTTCCGAAAGGAGTTGATGACCGTATTTCCCAACAAGTACTCGTTCCCATAACTTACGGTTTCCCATACCTACGGTATTGACCACCTCTTGGAGCGAGCCGCGGATGTCGTCTGGATTCAGGTATTTCATGAGTTTACCCAATGCCACAACTCCGCGAGATTGAGTGCTGTTATCAATTCTAAAAAGTCTTTTCCATGAATAGTCGCGGTCGGTAATATTGTTCATTATATTTCCGTCTTTGAGGTAATCTCCCATTTTGAGCATTGCCCGTACCAGCAAGTGAGACTGAATGATCCCATATTTATCATTGCCTTCTGAACTTTGAATACTGTCAAACAATGCCAAAAGTTTTTGAGATACTTCGGCGAATTCTTTAGTCGAAGGTATTTCTGTTCCTATGTCTTTGAAGGGAGTTCTAATCGGAATTAAATTGCTCAAATGAAGAATAATCGCAATCTGCCCGTTGAGATACGGTTGTTGCTCGGCATCTATTATTAGGCGTCGCCATTCACAATTCTTACTGAGTTGTGCTTTTGTCACTTCTTCCTCCCATTGGAAATCATAGAAGAAAGTGTGCCTGAGGGCGCGATTGGAAGCAACCCAGTCGTTAACAGTTTGTTCCTCAGATGCGATATACGACTCAAACATTTGCTCAATATTAACCAGCGCATTAGCCATCTCTGCCGCACTATTGATGTCGCGTGCGTTTGCAAGATTCAGAAGAACGTGAATCCATTCTCTCAGTTGCGATAAATCATACTTGAATGATACGCCATATCCATTTGAGTTAGCTTGTAAATCACAATTATCAGGACGAACAGTATACCTATTAAGAGCTTTATAGAATTTCAAAACTCCATGTAGCATTAAACGTGTTTGATAGGTTAGTTTTTGTTCCGAACCATATACCCAATTCTGATTATCGTTTTGCAAACCAATCAGATTACAGAACTCTGACAACGGTTTACCGACAGACATCGGAGACGTATGTACACTGCATAATAAATCCACATCACCCGATATTCGTTCAATCAGATCCCTATCGAAGACTACTCCCAGCTCCAAATACTTTCCATAATCGAACGGCATGGTTTTCTTGTTGGTCTCGAAAAGAGTTTCTAAAGAAGTATCTGAAGCACGTTTGCCGTCTTGAATACTTTTGGCAGCAAACTCTGAAGAAATTATTACTTTCAGCAATCGCTCTAAATATACGTCAGCATTTTTCAACTTATGTTCGAGCGCAATATGCCACAGCACATCAATCCAACGATTGTCAAGATTCGCATGAAAGTCTTTCGCTTTCGTTATATCATCTGCATATGCAGAATCAACATCCTCTTTTAATCTACTCTTAAACAATTCGAATGATGTCAGGGAGAGACCGCGCGCATTCATTTTCATATATAGGTCATCGGTATCATGGAACCGTTTCATCGGGAGAAACTGAAAACAGATAGGCGGAGACTTTGGGTTGAACAGATTTGAAGCCAAATGCTCGGCGTCTTCATAGAATATCTCGTTGATTCGATCCAGCATTACGAGCATACCGTTTACAGTTGGGTCATCTTCCCAACTTCCAAACCACCAATCTTCATTTTTAATAATATCGGATGGTTGAAGTCTTATTTTTTGTGTTTTATCATCTTCCTTTTCAGAAAAATTTTCTTTGGTAAAGATGCTGTCTCTATGTGAGATCAGATTATCGCAGAACCTTCTTGAACTATCTCTTGTTTCATAAGAAAACTTATAATCTATTCCTGACGCATGATTCCCAACGCCCTCCAAATATAGATGAAGCAAAAACAGAGTTGTCAAACGTTGTTGTCCATCAAGTGGAATAAATCGTTCTCTGTTATCTATATTGTCGAGCATAGGTTCAGTTGAGCCATATATGAAATCCAAACTATGTTTTTGACCGGATTCAATATAACTCTTTAGTTCTTCTGTAAATTTCTTGCGAATGTCTCTTGCCTTTACATTTTTACGACCTTGCGCATAATCACGCTGAATTGACGGAATTACAATCACATAATTCTTGGCAAGTTCGAGAAAAGACATTTCTCTCGATTCAGTTTCTATTATCTTGGTTTCACTCATTGTTTCAGTTTTTGAATGGTGTACCTAACGTGATGTAAGGCTTGAGGACTTTACGAATATCCTCCCAATAAGCCAGCGCATCGGTACGAGTCCAGGTTAACATTTGCCCGGATTTTGTGGATGTCGCTTTTTCGAATACGTTTCTTGTGCCCACAGGTGTATAAACATCATACTCATCACGCAATATACGCCGGCGTTTTACCGGGAAGATATTGTTCCCATAACTTCTATTGGTAGATGCGTTAAGCAACACGAAATTCCAAATAAAATCTTTGCCGGAATATTGCCTGCCATCGGAAGATGTTTGGAAAGTGTCCGGGATGGGGTCTTTGTCGCTCTCAAAGAGTTTGAGGGTGCGACCATAAAGAGACTGAAGGCTTTCGTCATTCATTTTCGTTTCATCCTCCTTGAGTTTGCTCCTATCCTCAGCCAGAACGGCTTGCCATTCAAGGCAGAGAGCCTTTGCCTCATCAGTAACATCTGGCATCAGTTGCTCGATTTTGAACTCATCCATTTCGTAGATTCTGTTTTTCCCGGAACCATGACGTTTGATATATTGGCCCGTAAACAGTTCAAGAATATCAGCTGCGAGTTCGTTCTTTTCAGCCTCCTTGGGATCGAAATCCGTATTAGAGGCCACGTGTTCTTGATCCCACCCTTTATCTTTACGGGTTTTTTTGTAGTCTGCGAATGAAAATCTAGCCGTATTGTTGAATCTTTTGTCCTCTAGAAGAATATTATAGATAAACAAGACCTGCGACATTTCGGCTTTCTTATAGAAGAGTTTTCTCCAATCTATATTTGCCAAACTGTCTTGAATTTTATCATTCAGGATTTTCATACGTTCATCCCGTTTTTTCCCATATAAATCCTTGCGCAGGGTTATGACAGTACAGTTGCGGCCATACTCTAGCAGATATCCAACGCGGTGATAAATCGCGCGGTCTTTATACCATTCGGTCAAGGTGTCATATAATTCTTTCAGTTTATCCCACTTATCGGTCAACCAATCAAGTCTCATTTTCGGATTATGCGATTCTCGCTGTTTCGATTTCATCTTGCGGTATGACTTAAGATACTTATTGAAAGTAAACCGTTTATCTAAGGCATCGGTAGACTTTTTATCTTGAAGTAAATCAAAGAGATATTCGATGTGGGTATCATACGAATAAAAGTGATTCGAGCTATAAATAAAGCCCCAGAACTCCTTGTCTTGAAGATGTTTCTCAATCCTATCCCACTCAAGGGCAATGGAATTCAATAACGAAGTTTTGTACTGAAGTGTATAATCTGAATCCGTATAATTAGCAGGCACATCCAGATTGCTTTTTTGAAGGAAAAGTGCTTTTATGAGCTCTGCATTGTTTAGAATAATTTTGCCAGCATTCAAGCGGTCGAAGATTTCTGCATTTGTGCCTGATGTGCCAGAATCCGGTACAAACCATATAACATATGTCCGATTTCGAAGAACCTTTTCAAATTCCTCAAAATCAATATCTTTCAGTATATTATATGCAGTTTTGAAAACTTCTGCAAAATGATAGTAATCACAATTTTCACGGCCGAATCGGACATATTCGTTCTGATCATTTAGCAGGTTGCCTAATTGCCCTAGCCAACAAGTGCTGTCTACTCGCGTTTCGTATTTTATTTCGTATACGTCTTTCACCAAGCTCAGATGTTCCATCAAAGATGTACCTTTAATGACCGACAGGAACTTTTCACATTTGAGTTGATGAATAGCCTGAAGCAATATCAAAATTGTAGTAAGCCGTTGTTGCCCGTCAATCACTTCAAGGTAATCTTGAGCCATATGAGTAACGGAATCTGTAATCGTGGTCTCTTTTACCACTACTGGCTGAAGACAATAAAAGGCATCTTCATTACTATAATAGCCACTTAAAAAAACACAAAGATCATCAATTAATTGACTCACTTGGTCTTCATCCCATCTGTAGCCTCGTTGATATGCAGGGACCCAAAATCTAAGAGTTTGGTTTTCTCCGGGTTTAAGGATTTTTTCAACTGGCACAAGATCCAGGGATTTATATGGTAGATTCATAACGTTATCATTTAGCTATTGCTACGACAAAATTACAATAAAAAATTGGGATAACAAAATATTATCTTACTAAGGAGTTAATTCATAGGCAAATTCGACGATTTATAATATTGTTAAACAATACAGATTGACAATAATGCTTTCATTGTGCATACATTTTTACCGCCTGTATTTTTGCAAATGATTAGGGGGGTACATTTATAAAAATACAAGCTGCCATGTTTTGACAGTTTAACTTCTTAACTTTGCATCATCAAAGGGATAATGAGAGCGCAAATAGGCTGCACTGTTCTGAAATACCTTTGCAATAAGATTAAGAAACAAATAATGATTCCAATTATGGCAGAACTTGACAGCAACTCGACAGAGAAAGCTAAGAATAAGGAAGCTGCTCAAAACGCAAAGTCTAAGAGTATTCTTGAATCTTTCGAGTACATCGTGGAACTTGCCGAGGATTCCAATCTCGGCAAGGATTTCTTCGACAAGGCAGGCAAACATATCCGTTATGCTGCCCGCAAGCTTCATCTTTCACCCATGCAGACGGTTCTTCTCGCCATGTTTGTAGACCGCAGTGAAGACAGTCGTATCCAGATATCCGAATTAGCCCGTTATGCCGGGTGCCGTACGACCAAAATTCTCCGGCTCTCAGAAGATGTGGATATCCTGGAATCAAAACATTATCTTCGCGCGTCACGCAGTAACAATTCGCTTAGTTACCGTGTATTTGGTGGCGCATTGCAGGCATTAAGAAAGAATGAACCGTTCATTTATACCACCGAACCAGTAGTGGACACCGCAGCATTCTTTGACCGTTTCGATCGTCTTATGAAAGAAATGGATGATAATGAATTAACCCATTATTCGTTGTTAGTGCAAACAATGGATATGCTGCAGGAAATATCTTCATGTGACTTTGCAAGGAATCTGCGCCGTTATAAACTGGATGAGGAAGACACTCTTCTGTTCATCTTCATGGCTCATCTTTTTGTGGAAAACGATGATGATAACATCGGATTCCACGACATTAATGATATTTTCGACGACAACGAAATCCCGTTTTGGCTTAAACGCCAGTTTCGCTTACGGAATTCCGATCTGTTTGAAACAGAGCTGATAGAGAATGTCAATGAAGACGGAATGGCGCGCTCTGATGTGTTCAAGCTCACAGAGAAAGCCAAGGAAGAGCTTCTTGCTGAACTCAATCTCAATCAAACAGCAAAATCCGACAAGGGGCTGATTAAGGCCGATACGCTCGCAGCCAAGGAACTTATTTATAATGAAAATGAGAAAAAATGCGTGTCAGAATTATCTTCAATCCTTTCTGAATCTCGTTTCAAGGAGGTACAGTCAAGACTTAAAGCCGAAGGCATGCGCCCCGGGTTCTGCTGCATCTTTTATGGAGCGCCCGGTACCGGCAAAACAGAGACGGTCTATCAACTTGCCCGACAGACCGGCCGAAGCATTATGCGCGTAGATGTTGATAAAATCAAGAGTTGCTGGGTTGGCGAAAGCGAGAAAAATATCAAAAGCCTTTTCGATAAGTACCGCAATATCTGCAAGAACACAGACCTTGCACCGATACTGCTTTTCAATGAAGCAGATGCCGTGCTCGGTGTCAGAATGGAAGGGGCATCCCGGGCAGTAGACAAAATGGAGAATTCCATCCAGAATATCATCCTTCAGGAAATGGAAACTCTTGAAGGCATCATGATTGCAACGACAAATCTCACCACCAATCTCAACAAGGCTTTCGAACGCCGTTTTCTGTATAAGATACGCTTTGACAAGCCTACCGTCGAAGCACGTGCAAAGATATGGCAGGCAATGTTGCCTCGTCTCTCTGAGAAAGATGCCAGAACACTTGCCTCTCAGTTTGATCTTTCAGGTGGCGAAATCGAGAATATCGCCCGTAAGCATACTGTCAATGCTATTCTTTCCGGGAATAACGATATAGATATCAATGAAATCATCGACACCTGCCTCCATGAAAGAATTGATAATTCATGCCGGAAAAGAATAGGATTCTGAAAAATAATCCTCAAACTGTCATGTTTTGTCAGCCTGAATGATTATCTTTGCCAAAAAGAATAGAAGCCATGTCAACATCAGGACTTTTCAAAAAATATATCTGGCTTGTAGATGTGATCTACAGCAGTGGCGGCATAACTCGAGAAGAGATTGACCGGCGATGGTCTCGTTCCTCTTTGAATGAGGATCATGAAAACGGGATTCCGGAGCGAACATTCCACCGATATAAGGATGCCATCAAGGATTTGTTTGACATTGACATCGTGTGCAACCGCTCGGTCGGTAAGATTTACCGTATCGCCAACACAGACGAAATAGAGAGCGGAGGTATTCGCACTTGGTTGCTCAACACCTTTGCGGTCAATAATCTTATTAACGAGAGTCATCACCTCAAACACCGCATCCTGTTTGAAGAGATACCATCCGGGCAGAAATATTTGTCACCCATCATTCAGGCTATGCGCGACGGCAAGACAGTCAATATATCTTATCAGTCGTTCTATCATCCTCATCCATATACGTTTGAGGTAGAGCCATATTGTGTGAAGGTGTTCAAACAACGCTGGTATCTGCTTGCAAGAAATATAGGAGAGGGATCTCTGAAAATATATGCCCTTGATCGCCTTCACGGACTAGAGCAGACCGGTAATAATTTCGAACTGCCAAAAGGCTTTGATGCGGAAGGCGTCTTTCACGATGTGATAGGCATTATTATTGGCGGAAGAGAGCAACTGGAGGTCGTAGAGATCAAGGTAACGGATGGACAACAGAACTATTTCCGTTCGCTGCCGCTGCATCATTCGCAGAAGGAAATAATAAAGGAAGATGATTATTCGATATTCTCATACTACCTTCGTCCCACCTTCGACTTCCGGCAGGAACTCCTTAAGTACGGAGACGCAGTAGAAGTTCTTAAGCCGATGACACTTAGACAAGAGATGTCGAAGATTTCCAAAGCAATGAATGAGTTATATTCTGGATAAAACTTGTATCAGGAAATAACGTAAATATGGTTTCAATGAATCGTCGGCAGAGATGTCGGCGATTTTTTGAAAATAAATGTCAGACTGTCAGCCTTTGGCAGTTGAACGCTCTAAATTTGCATCGGAATACCAAATAACAAACAATATTATGGCATTTTGGAAATTAACAACGAAGCACACGCGCACAGTCAATGGTGTGCACATCGAGAAGGGTATGACCGCAGAAGTCGTGACAGCAACCACTTCTAATCCGCTCAACAATCCGCAAGGGCGCGATCTGATTACAAACGCCTTTATGGCAAAGTATGGCATAGACTTGAAAAAGGCTGCCAATCTAACCTCCGGTTATCTGGATTGCGTAAAGGTTTAATCTCATCCATTGGTTCCGGTGTCTGATGGCATCGGAACCTTTAAAACACTCTCGTATGCAGAAGATAAAGAGTGGCGATGTATCGAAACTGATGCAACATCTGTACTTTAGGCATCAGTTGGGTCTTGAGAAATTAGAGAACAATGTATTCGAGGTTTTACTTCCGCCTCCGACGGAAGAAGAACTCAAAGAGGCTATTGAACACCAACGCAATGATACAGCTATTTCGTTGGAAGAACGCCTGAACATAGCCGTCTGGCGACTTGGCGGATGGTAGGAGAATTACAGAATTAACAATGACTGAAGGAGCTAAAACCGACATACTTTTTCTGGGCGACATTCACGGTCGGCCTTATTGGAAAAACATTATCGAATGGGAGCAGCCGGACAAGGTTGTTTTCTTAGGCGATTATGTCACTACGCACGATGAAATTTCTGTGACTCAGCAAATTCGGAATCTCAAGGATATCCTTGATTATAAAGACTCTGATTCCGGGAATGTGATTATGCTCCGGGGTAATCATGATCTTGATGCGTTGGCATACGACTGGGCTAAATGCTATCCCTCGGCTGAATGGCTCTGGCCCAGGATGGGTCTCGGGACGATATTGGGCAACCGATTCTTAGAATCAACCCAATGGTGCTATGTCTTTGAGAACAACGGTGAGAAATGGGTCGCATCTCATGCCGGTATCTCAATGCCATGGCTTTTAGAAATTGTGAACAGTGACGAAAATATTAAGTTCCAATCACTAAAGGATATCAACAAATATGCTCCGACTCCCTTGTTTGGGTTCAATGGTGATAGATACGATATGTGCGGGACTTCGCCACAACAATCATTGACATGGATCCGGCCTCGTACATTGCTGAAGCACGCCATTCCTCATTGGAATCAAATTGTAGCACATACTCCAACCGAAACTATCCCGGTCTTAGGCCATTCAGAATTCGGCAAGGATATATGGTTTTGCGACAGCATGGCGATTCCCGCCTACCTTACATTAGACACAACCGGGGTGTTTCATGCCAAGAGATACGCTGGTGAAGGAAACCGATTCATCGAAGAATTCGAACGTCGGTCTATCGATTCTATATTTGAAGATTAGGCTTAAAGATTGACTAAATCGCTATGAAACGTCTGATATCCATTTCCGTCACCACAATTTTGTGGACTGAAGGTAATCATGCCTGGTTTGATGTGTGGCTGGCTCCCGGCACTTCAATCGAGGTGCATTGGGGTGACGGTCATGTATCCAAGCACCACTACGCAACGAACATAATATGCCGTCCCGACCACTATTATCAGAAACAGAAAGTGGAGGCATCGTATCAAATCGAATTTTACTCAGAAGATGAGAATGCTATTGTATGTTTGGTTGACGGTACCTGGGAAATGCACGTTGATAAGCTGATTGTCGAAAACTGCCCGGGGTTGAAAGCATTGACCTATCATCAACTCTACGACGTAGATTTATCCGGGTGTCAAAATTTGGAATATCTCGATATTCAAGATGCCGCCTTTGACAGCACGGACTTTTCACTATTCTCCAAGCTGCGGAAACTCATGTGCAAAGGTTCTAATTTCAAGACCCTTGATCTCAGTAAGAATCCCGGGATTGAGGAACTGGGATATATGTTTTGCCACTCACTGACAAAAATAAAATTGCCCAACAATTCTAATCTGCGCCTTGCTAATATCCCGGAGTATGTACCTCTCGACAAACATTCAAGGCTATGGTTGCAAAAGACTATTGAAAGAAATGGAGGCGGCCTTGTAGACTGGGTTGATCCCGATTATACCAGCATTGGAATGATGTACAAATAATTATTGGAATTTCGCCGGACTGTCAGCCTTTGGCAGTTTAAGAGAGTAAATTTGCAGCACAACTCTAACAATATACGATATGGATAACGTAATCATAATAGGTGTCGGCGGTGCAGGATGCAATATCGCTGATTCATGCCGAAAAGAATGTCCAAAACTTCAGAATGCCAAGTATATCTATGTTGATAAAGATGCCATGGCTATTGTCAATCATGGGTCAGAAGACGAGTGCATCCTCCTAACAGAAGACAAGGATATTAATTTCTGCGAGTTGCTCAGAGGATATAAAACGGTGTTCGTTTGTGCCGGTCTCGGAGGGGAAATCGGTTCAGAGCTATCTCCTAAAATTCTGGAATACGCCAAGGCAGAATCGCTCTCGACGATAATCGCAGTAGTCAGCACTCCTTTTTCTTTCGAAGGAGTGGCACGAAATGAGAAAGCGCAGATGGCCCTAACCCGAGTCAACAGTATAGCCCATAAAGTTATTGTGCAGGATAATAATGACATCCCTCAGGAATCAATGCTTCCGGAAATGGATAGGTCAATCTGTAACATGGTAAATGAACTACTTTCAAAATGAAGAATTTCGCTGCCATAGATTTTGAGACAGCTAACGGCCAGCGTTCAAGCGTTTGCAGTGTCGGTGTAGTTATTGTCCGAGATGGAGAAGTCGTAGATTCATATTACAGCTTAATCAAACCATCACCAAATTACTATACCGAATGGACTACCGAAGTTCACGGGTTAACCTCGGCTGACACAGACAATGCTCCTTTATTTCCGGAAGTCTGGAAAACAGTGAGACCGTTAATTAAGGGATTGCCATTGGTCGCCCACAATAGTCCGTTTGATGAAAGCTGTCTTCGTGCTGTCTTTTATGAATATGGAATGGAATATCCTGGCTATCTGTTTTTCGATACACTCAGAGCTTCCTGCCAGAAGCACCCGGAATTAGAAAATCATCAGCTCCATACAGCAGCTGCAGCATGTGGTTTTGACCTTATCAATCATCATAATGCCATAGCGGACGCCGAGGCTTGCGCGGCTATAGCAATTCAACTACTGTAAATATGAAATATACTGAGCGATTACTGCTGTCTTTCTTTGCTTATGCTGCACTTCTCGGATTTATCGGAGGAAGTTTTTCATTTCTGGGAATGCCGGGATTCGGGCTGGCGAAAGCATTAGTTGGTGTCTTCATCTGTCATACATTGTTATGGCCTTTCTTCCGTCAAATTCTGGGGTATTACGCATTAATGGCTCGGTTTGAAGATGAAGAATATTTGGAGGACATTGAAGATGACCCCAATGACAGCGAATTTGTAAGACAGCTCAAAGACTTTTTCAGAAAATAAACTGCTATGAAAAGATATAATGAGATGACGAACTCCATTGAGGAGGAACTCGAAAGGATCGAGGAATTGGCTATGACTGATGAGTGTGAGGCATATGACAATCTCGTTGAGTTACGAGATAGGGTCCGAGACCTCCGTGAAGAAGTCAATTGCTCAGAGCCGCCTTTCAGCGACTGGGACAGTCCTCTCGTCCGTGAATATGATGCGGTTGTCAAACGAATCGGTAAAATTGACGAAAGGATAGAATCTCTGGCAAAAGAATTTGGGGAGGTTGACCCTCACGACATGCTCAAGATAATGTATCCAAACGATGATGTCGATGATGAGGATTTTGAGGACGGATTTGACTTAGAGGACTTTTATGAGGACTAATACGGCGGCTTCTCGGAAATCATGTTTCCGATATAGTCTCTAATTTTACAACCATAATCATCTATTCCTATGGCTAAAAAGGCAAATAGAACTGACCAACAAGCAGATACTTTGTTCGGACCGGCGACTCATATCAGGTCGCTGATTGAATGGATGTCGCAAGGTGTGTACGAGAAAGAGCACATTATTGCGGCAGCATTGCTTTGTGCCGTGGCAGGAGAGAATATCTTTCTGTTAGGCCCTCCGGGAACCGCTAAGAGTATGGTTGCAAGTCGGTTGAAAATGATTTTCAGGGACGGCAAGTCTTTCGACTATCTCATGTCGCGCTTTTCGACTCCCGACGAAATCTTCGGTCCAATCTCAATATCAAAATTAAAAACAGAAGATAAGTATGAACGACTGACCGAAGGGTATTTGCCGGATGTTGACATAGTATTCCTCGATGAAATATGGAAAGCAGGTCCATCTATTCAGAACACTTTGCTCACTGTCATCAATGAGCATATCTTTCATAACGGGGGCAAGATTATCAAGACTCCTATGAAAGTACTAATTGCGGCAAGCAACGAATTGCCGGCAAAAGACGAAGGCCTTGAAGCCCTATGGGATCGTTTTCTCGTCCGTATGGTGTCTAACTGTATCGAAAGTGATACCTCTTTCTTCAAGATGCTCAAATCTCCGGCATTGCCTCTGAAACCGCTATCTGAAGATTTATATCTCACAGAGGAAATATACCTCAACTGGCAGGAGCAAGCGACTTCGATTGAATTATCAAAAGAAGTGATGGATGCCATAAAGTCAATACGCAAAAGCCTTGCCAAGCTCGAAAAAGATGATGAAAACAAGCTGCGCTATTATATCTCCGACCGACGTTGGCGCAAGGCATTTCATCTCATGCAAACTTCGGCTTTCCTGAACGGGCGCAAAGAAATCATACTTTCAGACTATCTTTTGATGGTTCATTGTCTTTGGAATGATGTTGAATGTATTCCGGAAATCCTAAAACTTGTACCGGAAAGCATAGCGGAACCTACGGTTAAGAGACTGGAAAGGATAGACAAGGCAATACGACAGATTATGCAGCCGTCACAACAAAAGCCTAAAGAGGAAGAGAGGAATAACCCTCCACGTATAGCAAGCGAGTTTGTGGAATATGATTTCTTTTATTACCTGGTCGAAAATTATCCCGAAGGTGAAACTTATTTTTCTAAATGGGATTACGCCACTCTTGAAACCAATCCCACTCAGGGCATACGTTATTATGACACAAAACGCAAAAAGTACATAGTACACGTCATGATAAAAGGAGCGCCCTTTGAAAACAAACTCCCGAATGCGGGCAAACTTACCAAAGTGACTCTTCAAAAATGTGAGGGAGGAATCATAATTGATAGCATCCCTTATACCTTCAGACGCAAGTTCGCTCAGGAGGCTTCCAACGTCAACACGACAACCACCCCATTAATAGGCAGAATCTATCAGATTCAAAAGGAATTTCGGGATTGCGTCAGTCAATGGCAGGCATCGACAGCATCCAACTGGCAGGGGAAAGACAATATCTTTCTCTCTGATTCTGATTATGCCTTAGCGGACCGGATGTTGAAAGAAACTGAGGAAAAGATTAAAGTCGTGGAAATTAAGATCAACAATCTATCGATGATTCTCAAATGACCGACTACTCAGACATAGACGCCAAACTTGAAGAGTACAGCGAAGTATTCGACATCTATCTTGACGGTGGAGAAGTGCCGCCTCCGGATGGTCAGGACCCTTTGCGGGATTATCTGTATGATGTAATCGACAACAATCCACAATTAGGAGTATCCGATCCGACCTGGACAGAAGTCCTGAAAGAAAGTTTGATGTCGTATTTCTCTCAACTGCTGGTGGCTTTTGCCGAGATACAGGCTGAAATGGAACGCGAGCTGGCTTTCATTGCACTGTTTGCACAAGCGAATATTGACGGTAAAAGGAAAATGTGGAAACAGGTACGAAACCTTATAAGGAAACGATACAACAAGTTCCAGGTCGATCTTGATGGCTTCGCCGGGCAATTCGGAAGCGGTGAAGGGAACAACGAGGCTGTATTAAAAGCCATTACCGAAGATTGGGAGAAAGCTTGTGAGCGGTTGGCGGAAGACAGACAGCAAGAACTGTTGAACAGAAGTCAGAAACAATGGGAACTACAGATAAAAAGTTATGGTTCTCGTGATTATGAAGAAAGACGACGCATTGAAAATATAGTTTATCGGTCCAAATCTCTGCGTGAGATAGTGGAACTGATAGGACGTGAAAAAGAGTCGGCAAAAGAGGAAGACAATATAATCTATAAATACCTGCCCAAAGGAGCAAGAACCGGACTCCCTTCGGAAGAGACGGACAGAGTCGAAACAGGTGATGACCTTCATCGTACACTGACGGTTGAATTTGCTATGCCTGACGATTTATTTTACAAGCGATTTGCAACAAAGGAACTCCAGCAATTGGCTCCACTTCGTCAGAGGAGACCACGGAAAACAGAAGAGCATCGGCCGAAACCCCGACCAAAGAAAGGTCCGATTATCGTCGGTATCGACACCAGTGGCTCTATGTTTGGTCGCCCGGAGCAGATTGCAAAGGCTCTTGTGATACAGCTGGTACGTCTGGCACGGAAAGACAGCCGTAGTTGTTTCTTGATAGAGTTTTCTATCAAGACGAAGACTTGTGACCTTGGAAAATCAGGAAATATCCTTAAACTCAAGGATTTTCTTGACAATCATTTCACGGGGGGCACTGATCCAACACAAATGATGAATGATGCTATCCATACTCTGACAGAGAAAGATTATGAAATGGCAGATGTCCTCATAATTTCTGACTTTTATTGCGCCGAACCATCTCCCGATCTCATCAATAAGATTAATAAGGAGAAAGCCAAGGGTACCAAGTTTTACGGTCTTCAGATAGGAAGCAGCTCAGATGTCTATAACTCAACTCTTGACAGAAAGTGGTACGAATGAAATCTCCTACATTTACCATAAATCCCAACTTCCGGCTCCAGACTCCGCATCTGAGACTTACTTGGCATATCGTTCCGTTGGAAGTATTGCAATCGGAAGCTGTCATGCTTGGATCAATTGCGCGAATTTATTCTGTAAAGTCCGTAGTTGAGATCATCATACTGTTTAGAGAGGAAACACTTGACATCATATACCATGTTGATACGGACTTCTCTACCTCCAAAATACAGAAATGGCTTCGCGAACAGATAAAGGCAATTATCTATGAAGTCGCAAATCGAATATTGCCGATGCGTGTTGCCTATTGGGAGAAAGAGAAGGGTATGAAAGGCAGCGGTGCGATTGTAAAGAAGCAGAGGAAGAATACTATGGCATGCTGTACATTCCAAAATCAGATACAGATGCAACCTTATCTCATTCTATTCAAGCAGGAATGGCTTGATGCTGTCATTCTACACGAAATGGTCCACTATAAGTATAAGCATCATCGGAAATCTTTCTGGAATTTATTAAGCACTTTACTTGGAGAAGAGTCTAAACTACAGAAAGTGAAACAAGACATAGCAATGTCTCCATTCTTTGAATTTGTATGGTTTCTCACAAAATAATCAACTTACTGTCATGTTATGGCAGCTTGCGCTCTTAACTTTGCAGTAGAAAACTATAAATCGACATGGACGAAATATCAAAACACGACTTCCAGCCGGAGACACCTTGCATTAAGGTTGTCGGCGTTGGCGAAACTGTGGCGCCAGTTATTGAATCGCTTAAAGACAATTGGAAAGGAGATATAGATGCAGGCATGGCAGATGAGTGCAAGCCTGCGGATACTGACATAATGGCCATTGTTGTTTCTGACGGAGACGCCGAAACGACCCACAAGGTCATTGATGCATTTCATGGCATCCTTACCATTGTTGTGGTTACTGAATCTGCCGAAATTGAAGGCTTCGATATTCCGGTGCATAGATCTGCCATTACGAATATGCCGGATGATATAAATGAGATTCTTATCCCTATTATACAAACAGGATGGATGGCGTATGATTTCCACGATTTTGAATGGATGGTCAAAGGGTGTACGAAATTTACTGTTGAATCAGCGGTAGCATCCGGCGAATCCCGTATTGCGGACTGCCTCTCTCAACTGACTCCCAAATTAGAGAAATACAGCAACTATTCCATAATTCTTTATTCGAATCCCAAGGATGAGCATCCGCTTGCCATGACTGAACTTGCGTCTTTAACGCGATGGATTGGAGAATTGCCTGAAAACATCGAAATAGTATGGGCAGTCTATCGTGATGACACTCTTTCAGACAGCAACGTGAAACTTACTGTCATTGCGGCGAGGTAAAAATTTCCCGCGTGCGCAGATTGGTTGCGCAACCGTATCATATCTTTGCAAAAATTATAAGAATATGAAGACAATTGAAGGATATGACGTGAAGATATTCACGGACAACATTGAAGAAAACGCATTGGAGCAAGTCAATGAATTGCTCTCCATTGACGTGTTTTCCGACAAGAAGATTCGCATCATGCCCGACGTCCATGCCGAGCGGGCTGCGTAATTGGCTTCACAGGCAATCTTGGTGACAAGGTCATCCCCAACATCGTGGGCGTTGACATTGGTTGCGGTATGCGTGTGCTCAATCTCGGACAGCTCGCCGACATCGACTTTCATGCCTTCCACGAGTTTATCCGCAGCAATGTGCCATCCGGCAAGATTGCGCGTGAAGATCGCTTCGGTTTCCGTCCCCTTACCGGTGAGGAGATGGACATATACCGCGAGGCAAAGCAAATGGTAACGGAGTTGCGCTGCTATCGTTCGCTAAAGGATAGCGGTCGAATCCATAAGGCTATCGGCTCGCTTGGTGGCGGCAACCATTTCATCGAGCTTGACAAAGACGATGCCGGCAACATTTACCTCGTAATTCACACCGGTAGTCGCAACCTCGGCAAACAGGTAGCCGAAATATACCAATCATCTGCCTGCAAGCACCTTACACCCGGCTATGATGAATTTGAAGACCTTATCAAACGCACCATCGAGGAATATAAGGCAGCCGGTCGCCGAAGCGAACTTCAAGAGGTAATCAAGAAAATGCGCCGTGAGCATAACGATGCCCGTCCTACCATCCATCCTGACCTCTGTTATGTAGAAGGTCTGGCTCGTGAAGACTACCTCAACGATATGCGCCTCTGCCAGAAGTGGGCGGTGCTCAACCGCAAACTCATTTCCAGATTGTTGCTAAAATTCTTCCCGGATGTGGAAATCATCGAGGAATTTGAGAGCATCCACAACTACATCAGCGATGACAATATGGTGCGCAAAGGCTCCATCTCGGCCGCCTATGGCGAGCGGTGCATCATACCGCTGAATATGCGCGACGGCTCGCTGCTCTGCACCGGCAAGGGCAATCCCGACTGGAATTATTCCGCGCCTCACGGAGCAGGGCGTGTGCTAAGCCGCACCCAGGCCTACGAGCAGATAAAGATGGAAGACTTCGAGACATCTATGGAGGGGATTTACTCTGAGAGCGTCAACGACTTTACCCGCGACGAATCACCAATGGTCTACAAACCCGCCGAGGAAATCATCGCCAACATCGCCGACACCGTCACAATCGACAACATCATCCGACCCATCTTCAACTTCAAAGCTTACTAAGCTATGAAAATTCTACACATATCCGACACTCACGGTCAGCACGGGAGGTTGAAAGACCTTCCCGAAGCTGACGTGATTGTTCATTCCGGTGACTTTACTTTCGGTGGTGAAGTTCGCGAAGCTATAGATTTTTTTAACTGGTTCTGTGACCTGCCGTATGCACATAAAATTGTCATCGCCGGCAATCATGATGACTGCCTCTATGATGCAAACATCGAAGGGCTTGATGCCAATTGCCACTATCTTCGTGCGAACAGCGTTACCCTCGAAGGTGTGAAGTTTCACGGCGTACCCATGTTCATGGCTGATTGCGTTACAGACCGGCAAAGTAAACATATTGCGAATATTCCGGCTGATACAGATGTGTTGATTACCCATTGTCCGCCGTTGGGCGTTTTGGACTTTGATGACAACATTCACTATGGCTCCGATGAGTTGCTTGTAAAGGTGGAACAGGTCAAACCTCGTTACCATCTATTTGGTCATATCCATACCAACAACGGCATAGAAAAAGTAGGATTCACCACATTCGTGAACTCCGCGATAGTAAACGCCATTTACGATGGCATTCAGCCATGGCATATCGTTGAAATATAAATTCAAAATCCAGATTTATGGACACACCTCGTGATATAACCGGAGCTTCGACGCAACAATTGCAGTATTTCATAGTTGATGAACTACGGGCACATGGCATCAATCCCCATGATGATTTTGAAGCCAGCTACTCATCCGTAATATTGAATTTTGGTTTCAGTCATGGAATAACCGGGAGTTTAGTCCTTTTCATTAGCGACTGGATGTCCCAACTATATGATTTCATCAAATCATACAGCGATATAACAGAGGCGCTGAATGCCGGCAACATTCAAAGGGCTAAAGATATATGTCCTCGTCTTAAGCTATATCAAATTTTTGGTGGAAAATTCAAACGCATCTAATCAGTAATTAAAAATTCTAAGTATGAATATCATATATCTGCACGGCTTGTCATCCAGTGGCAATTCTAATACATCTCATCGAATCAAGGAGCTTTTTCCTAAAGATAATGTCATAGCGCCGGATCTTCCAGTCAACCCTTTTGACGCGATACGACTCATCGACAACATTCTGAAACCGTTGCCGGTGAACGATACTGTTGTTCTCGGAACTTCAATGGGTGGAATGTTTGCCCAGCAACAGGCTCCATACCGCAGAATTCTTGTCAATCCTGCCTTCCATGTTTCGACACTTCTCAGAGACAATATCGGTAAAAAGCAGCCGTTCTTCTCTCAGCGGCAGGATGGAACAACCGAGTTTGATGTAACAGAGGAACTTTGCCGTCAATATGAGGATATGGAGTCAAAGCAGTTTGAAAAAGCCGATAGCGCAAAGAATGTTATAGGATTGTTTGGAAAGGACGATGAAACGGTCAACTGTAAACTGGAGTACCTTGACCATTACTCTCTTTATCATGTTTTTGAAGGAGGTCATCGCATGAACAACGAGGTAATAGCAAATGTACTCGTTCCGGTACTTACATTCCTTCTTAAACCGGAATATGCTTTCGATGGTTCTGTAGATGCCAACGGAGTATAGCTTCAATATAACAATCATGGATAAACGGCAATACACCAAATACATAGCCAACGAGAGTCATTACAATGATGTATTGACAGCTTTATCGAAAGTTAAGCATCATCTTTGGATAGGCACGGCAGACATCAAGGACTTATATATGAAGGACGGTAGTTCGATAGTTCCGTTCCTTGGTGTCATTGCAAAAATGATAAAAAGAGGTGTTGAAGTCCGCCTGATCCATGCTAAAGAACCTTGCCCTTCATTCCGCAAGGACTTCGACCGTTATCCGGTGCTCGCTCAATGTCTCGAAAGGGTACTTTGCCAGCGTGTGCATTTCAAAATGATTATAATGGACTTTGAAACAGCTTATATTGGCTCTGCCAATCTCACCGGAGCCGGCATAGGCATGAAAGGCTCTACACGCCGCAACTTCGAGACCGGCATTCTCACAAATGAACCATCTCTGGTAGAATCTGCCTCCGAGCAGTTCGACACCGTTTGGCGCGGTGCTCACTGCGCCAAACGTGGACGCAAACAATATTGCAAAGACCAAATCAAGAAGTAGAGCCAAACTTATAGTGGTCCGGAAAATTTCTTGACCGGATTGCCGCGAACCAGGGAGTCGTGGTTGGACCATGCGGCATTGGATGCAGATTGGATGCGTCTGTTCTATAACCTTGATTCCGCATATGGAATTGATAACGCAGGAGATATATCAAAGGCATTAAAAGATGTCGAGACACTTTTTAAGAGTTATTTAGACTATCTTAAGGCTGAAAAGGAAGAAAAGTCAGTTAATGCTTGGCTTGCCGGCTGTCGTAAAATAAAGTTAGAGTACCTTTGGGGTTACCAATGGCAAGAAGAAATCACCAAAGCGCAACTCCGCGAGAAATATGATGATTGGAGGGCTTTGCTTGAAAAGGCGGAACGACAGGCTTATCTGGACGGTCAGATTGGTATAGCGTTATATGTTGCTGGTATTAATATATATGACGAATCAACCCAAGACATGGTAACGCCTTTAATATTTAAAGAATATTGGAAAAAACTGGAGCCATTGTTCAATGAAATCGGCGATGCAACATCTTCCGTAATAAAAAACTATTTGATGGTACAAGCCATGCTGTCAAAAGGTAATTATTTTATGAATGCATCAGCAGGCAGGTTTAACATCTGTAACCGACCTAGCGACCGCGATTATTCATGGAAGGCTCTTTTCAGAATGGAAGAGAAGCCATGGCCGGCAGTCAACATCTTTAAATGCCTTGTAGATGACATCGCAGACATTACCGTCATACCTGCATCTCTTAGAAAGATTATCCATGACGGGGAAAAACTATGAAACAGCGTAAGTTCTGGGAACAAGTGCTGACATCAGAGATAGGAATTCCTATGCTTAAAAATTCCGGACAGGGATTTATAGCTAAAGACGGAAAAGATATCCTTATTTATGGTCAAAGTCGTAGAAGTCATACACATTATGAGTTTATGACTCATTATTTGTATTATTACTTAATGTTCCATCATGAGGAATTTGGAATTTGCGATTTGCATTATATTCCGGTTCGTACAAGGGAGGCTGATTGCAAGGTCGTAGTAGGCGATAGATATGCTGTGCACTGGAGGGGTTGGACTGATAATGGGAACAAAGAATGGATTGTATATGTTAAGTCTACAGATGATGAAATTGGCAGATTTGATACTATTAATGAAGTAATCAAAGCTCTTACAGCAAAGTCTTAACAGAAACAAGCGGCTCAGTTCATTTTTAAGCCAACCCATTTCAGGTTATGGCTTTAGCACTTTGCTCTGCAAAGGAATCGCTGATTCAATGTACGACCGGCATCGCCTTTTGTCGTGGAGAGCGTCAGACCCTACGTAAAGGTGAATGCTTCAGGCAGGTGCCTATCGGTCATCTGAGCTGACCGCTCCTGTTTCCTTTGCGGCAAGTTGCCCTCCAGTGACATTGACTTTCGGGAGGTTCGTTCCCGAGACTTCCGAGAACTTGCCGAGTACACAATGGCAAATGATAGTCCTTAGCTGTAAAGGTTGCGATATGGCAGTCGCTGCGAGGCGATTATTGCGCTCTAATTGGTGGTTTACTGTGCTTTGATGCCCTTTGATGGAATATTTATCAGTTGCTGCCCTGCATCTTTATCTCATCGACTCTTACATTGAGCAATTTAGTTACCTGTGCTTGGTCGTCCGGCATTCTTTGTCAGCGAAGTGCCAAAGGCGATTATCTTTTAGGGCGTTCCGGCTCCGCCGTCGGGCTTTGGCGGCATTGCCGTTGAGCCTGGGTCTCAATCCTGACGGACTATCAATCCCTAACGCATTGCCTCGGAGATACCTCAGGGGCTTTTCTTTTGCTGTGGAGTGAGCCAAAGTCGTGGGCTACCGCTCCACTGGGTCGTCTTTGCGGAGGGTTGCTTAGTAAGAGTAAGGCATTTTGTCGCTCACCGAACATTGGCCGCTGCACTCGACTTCGGGCGTTGTAAGCACTGCGAAGATGTTTGCTCTCTCGTCTGTCGTACCACTGCACTTGATTTTTAAGGTGTTGCCGCTTTCTCCGAT
>ERZ791624.630-NODE-630-length-22701-cov-4.467014_pt1 | contig 22701 bp, 24 predicted proteins | sample MGYA00510058_ERZ791624 | MGnify/ENA primary metagenome ERZ791624 (study PRJEB30046, sample SAMN00715158) | human gut metagenome | study: EMG produced TPA metagenomics assembly of the A metagenome-wide association study of gut microbiota in type 2...
AGCGTCCCTACAGTGAATGTTACTCAATTGATTGAATATCTGTTATTTGTAGGGATACATTGCAAATGTGTCCGCAACGCACGAACAAAATGGATTTTAAATGTTTCCTATTTCGCAACAAAGTCGAAGAGGATAGATTTCATTCAATCAACGTCATAGCCACTACATTCTATAAGCACTACGACGAGATTCTTAACTTCTACAACAACCGTTCAACGAATGTGATGGCAGAATCATTCAATGCTAAAATCAAACTGTTCAGAGCTAATTTATGAGGTGTTACGGACAAGAAGTTCTTCCTTTTCCGCATTGCTAAATTATATGGTTATACCAATAATGAAAAGTTCAAGGGATATGTGGGTTTACCTTCCTGTATATTTAATAGTTACAGTTTGTCCGTTATAATACCATTCTTTAAACTTAGCTTCAAATTTGCTACCTTTCCATAGGTTTATTATAAATTCGTTATTATCGCCAGGATTTCCTTCGCATATTAATGACACCATTTTTGTATTTTGACTTATGTCTAATGACTTTAATTTATTATAATTACACGTCAAATCAGTTAAGTCAATTGACTTCTTGAGATTTAGTGATGCTATATTATTCCAATCACAATCAAGGAATTTTAAATCCGGACAATTTTCTGTTTCTAATGTTGTTAGTTCATTTGCTTTGCAATTAAGGTGCATAAGTGTTACATCGGTTGCAAGGGACAGTGATTGTATATCATTATATTGGCAGTCTAAATATAGTAGAAATCGATTTTCCTTTAAGTTTAGAGTGGTTAGTTTATTGAATGAGCAAGTGAGTTTGTACAGTATTTTATTATTACTTAAATCCAGCGTCGTTAGTTTGTTTTCATGAAAGTTAAGTATCTTCAATTTTCTGTTTTTACTTAAATCAAGCGATGTAAAGTTGTTGTTAACACATACCAAATTCTCCAAATTTGTATTGTGTTCTACATTCAAAGAATTTAATTCAGTATATGAACAATTTAATGCTGTTAAGTTTGTGTTTAGCGAAATGTTTAGGGATTTTAAAGGGTTTGAATAGCATGATAGATATTCCAGATTAGAGTTTTTGCTTAGATCTATGTTTGTTATGTTGTTTAAGTTGCATTCTAATTTGATAAGAGAAGAGAAGTACTCGATGCCTTGTAAAGAAGTTATGCCTTGATTATTCAAGTAGAGTTCTTCTATTTCCATTATTTCTTCTGGAGTTATATTAGAAGGGTCCTTAATATAGCCTTTTTTAAATAGAGCTGTTGCAAATGAGTCCTCAAAATGAGATGATATATTTTCATCGGGAGCAGGTGCTGGAATGTCATTCTCGCTACAAGCGTATAGGGAGAACATAAGAATCGCTGCAAGAAAAAAATTGAGAGTTTTCATATCTTATTTTTGAGTGAGTTTTACTGTAATAGTTTCTCCGTTGTAGTCCCAAGAGTTTTGCCAAGTTTCAAAATCTGTTCCGGGGTATATTGCTACTTCAAAAGAGCCATTTTTTCCTGGATTAGAGACGCAATTCAGATAAGTCAGTTTTTTACAGTATCTTAAATCGAGGGAAGTCAGGTTGTTGCGTTGGCAAGACAAATAAGATATATTTGCATTCTCGCTCAGACGGATGTCTGTTAGACTGTTGTCTGCGCAGTAAAGAGTCTCAAGTTTAGTGTTTTTACTAAAGTCAAGAGATGAGAGACTATTAGCATAGCACAGCAGTTCTGTTAGAGATGTCATAAACTCAATGCCTCGCAGTGATTTTAATTCGCAACCTGATACGTCCAATTTCTTTATAGTGTCCACATCTGCTTGAGTTATGTAGGAAGCGTCTTCCACATAGCCTCTCAACATTAGAAAAAGGGCAAACCTATTGTCAAATTTCAAAGATAGATTGTCATTCTGCATAGGCTCGTCATTAGAGCAGGCAGCAAATGCAAACAGTAGGATTATTGCTAATAGGATTTTAAGTGGTTTCATATTGCTTTTATTAAGTTTTTTGTTGGTTTTGTTAACTTGGCATTGCTAAGCACATCCCTTATTTGCAAATATAGATATGAGAAAGAAGAAATGCAAAAAATCAGGTATAAATTTACTTGCATTTCGAGAGTCAAGTCCTAATACATAAAGAGTTCATTTCAGTGACTTTAGTATTCACTGAATAGTTTTGGTTTGATGACCAAGCCGATTCTTAGGCGAGATTTGAAAACATTGTAATCAAGAAGGTTTTCTCCGTAGCCATTATAGTACTGAAGGAATAGGAATTGATTGTCGCGTTTGAAAACACGGTAACTGATTTCCCATATTGAATTATAACTTAACCTCCAGCCACGACGCTTAACGAGTGTCAGTCCAAAGTGGAAACGCTTGTTAGGAGAGGTTATAGACAAACCTGTTTGGTATATTCCGCAATAGTCAAGAATATCTTTATTGTTCTGACCGTCGATAATTGGAATCCATACTTTGCCGTGAATCATAATATTAGGGTCAATAAAGATATTACCAGCCAGGGAAATCTTGTTCCAACTCCTTGAAGCCAGCCCGTCACGACCGTTTGACTCGTGTTCAAGCATCAGCGTTACTTTTCCTATATATCTGTTTTTTACAATAAGATGCTTAGCAATACCGATACCAGGGTTAAAGTTGAAATCTCGCATAGGCAGCGATTCTTCAAAGACATTCCACATACATTTTTGTGAATAGAAGAGATAGAGGTATGTGTTAAACGGCAGAGTACTCTTCGTAAGCCGTTGCGAAATGCTTATCTGGAATTTGACATCAGAGTTTGTTCTTGTCGGTTTTGAGCCTATTGTTGTGCCGGCAATGAAGTAGTTGTCCTTATAAAGAGAAAAGTACGGACCGTTGTCAATTTCGCGACGAATACTGTCAACATTGTATTTTTGTTGCTGTGGAAGAGTCGTTATTTGCCCATAGGAGCATAAAAACGACATGATTGATGACAATATTAAAAATACGTGCTTCATACCTCTGCAAAATTACATAAATAAAAAACAAAACCATTTCTTTTGTCTCTGATATTTGTATTAATATTTGCTCTTTTTATGGTTTAATTGTAATTTTGTAGGAAAGACAGTTCATTATGAGAAAGTTTTTAGGCATGATTATGTTGCTGCTTCTGACTCTTTTAAGTTCCTGCGGCAAAAGTGAGTTCACAGTAGAAGGTTATTTCGATGACGGTATAACGCAGAATCTGAGATTTGTTTATGCAACGCCGGAGAGTGTAACGTCGCAATGGATTCCAGCCGTTGACGGTAAGGTCAAGATGGTTGGCAAATCCAATGATCTGACCGTTGTTTACATCTTCAATGGACAGTCCAAATTCCTGGCGCATCTTGTTGTTAAAAACGGTGAGACAGTAACTTTCTCAGGCAAGATAACCGACCCTTTCGGTTTCAAGTTAGACGGAAGTGAATTGAATCGTGAGTGGTCGGGTTTCATGAGCGACAATTACAGTGATTTTAAGTCGGGCACTACATCAAAGACCGATAAAGCCATTGAGAATTATATTTCAAATAATCCGGAGAGCGTTTTGAGCACGCTTTTGCTAACATGTGATTATTCCGATATAGAGTCTGACCGAGCAAAAGAATTGCTCGAGTCAATTTCTGAAAAGGCAAAACCGGAATCCCTCCTGTGCCTTTTCGGAAGCACGCTGAAAAATGAGAGTTCTGCGAGCAAGAAACTCGTTCCTTTTACCATTCGAAATGAAAAGGACTCACTTGTTCTTCTTGACCACAAGAAGAACCGGGCAAACATACTCTATTTCTGGTATAATACATCAGAAGAAGACACCCTGCGAACTAAAATTGTTAAAGAATTAAAGGCGTTGTCGGCAAAGAAAAGCGTTACTGTAGCAGATATTTTTGTCAATACAGATACCGCAAAATGGTATAGGACAGTAAAAAATGATTCCGTTAAGTGGAAGCATTATAAGGCACTGACAGGCCATTATGAATCATCTATCGCCGACTTGAATGTTGTTGGCGAAAACTTCATTATCGTTGCCGATTCTACCGGTCAGCAACTCTATCGCGGCTATGATGCCCAAAAGGCAAAGAAAGCAGTTGAAGATATTACAGACAAAAAATAAATACCATGTTAGTCAAGATAAACGGAGCAGCGGTTCAAGGTATTGATGCCATATCGGTCGTTATAGAGGTACTTGTTGGCAAAGGGTTCAACTGTACTATCGTAGGGCTTCCCGACACTGCTGTTAAAGAAAGTTACCCGAGAATCATGTCTGCCATCAGGCAGTGCGGAATCGACTTTCCGCGGCGAGATATTGTTATCAATCTCTCGCCTGCCGACATAAAGAAAGAAGGTTCTGCCTACGACCTTCCGATGGCAGTCGGCATTCTGGCAGGAAATGAGAATATCAAGTCTGAAAAACTTGGCAGATATATGATAATGGGAGAACTTTCGCTTGACGGTTCCGTTTTGCCGATAAAGGGCGTTCTTCCGATGGCGATAAAGGCAAGAGAAGAGCAGTTAGACGGAATTATAGTGCCAAAGGCTAACGTTATGGAAGCGGCAGTTGTAAACCGCTTGAAAGTCTATGGCGTGGAAAATATACTTGAGGTTATAGGGTTCTTCAATGAAGCAATAGACTTGCAACCGACAGTTATCAATACCCGAGAAATGTTTAGCCAGCAAGTCAATCATTTTGAATATGACTTTTCCGAAGTGAAGGGTCAGGAAAACGTTAAGCGGGCATTTGAAGTTGCCTGTGCCGGCGGACACAATATCCTGCTTATCGGTTCTCCAGGGTCAGGTAAGTCGATGATGGCAAAACGCTTGCCGTCAATACTGCCACCCTTGACGTTGCAAGAGGCTCTTGAAACGACAAAAATACACTCCGTTGCGGGAAAACTTTCGCACGGCTCAATGCTTATGACGCAGCGCCCTTTCCGCTCACCGCACCACACTATTTCACCTGTGGCGCTCGTTGGCGGAGGCTCAAACCCTATGCCTGGTGAGATAAGCCTTGCTCATAACGGAATACTTTTTCTTGATGAGTTTCCTGAATTTAGCAGACAGGTATTGGAAGTTATGCGTCAGCCTCTTGAAGACCGCCATATCTCAATTTCGAGGGCAAAATATACCGTTGACTATCCTGCCGGATTTATGCTCGTAGCGTCAATGAACCCGTGCCCGTGCGGATATTTCAACCACCCAAAAAAGAAATGTATATGCGCACCAGGAGCAGTTCACAGATATATAAACAAAATCTCGGGACCGCTGCTCGACAGAATAGATCTGCAGGTGGAAGTTGCGCCAGTGGAATTTGATGAGATGTCGTCACAGGTGCCGGCAGAGAGCAGTGAGGAAATCCGCAAGCGTGTAATAGCAGCGCGGGAGATACAGACCGAGCGATACAAGGGAATAAAGGGCGTTTACTGCAATGCGCAGATGTCAACACGCCTGCTACACCAGTATGCGCAGCCGTCAGAAGAAGGGCTTGAGATGCTCAGAACGGCAATGACGCGTTTTAACATGTCGGCGAGGGCATACGACAGAATATTGCGTGTGGCACGTACGTTAGCCGATTTGGAGGCATCAGAAAGCGTGCTGCCGCACCATATACAGGAAGCGATAAGTTACCGCAACCTTGACCGTGAAAACTGGGCAGAAAAGTCGTTATAGATAACAATTGCAAAAGTATAGTACATTTGCGTACTTTGTTTTTTGTCACAGCATGTGGCATTATTGTATAATTCGCAATGTGTTTGCAAGGCAGAACGGCCTTCAGAGGATAATAAAGTGATAAGTTAATGGAAAGTCTTGTATGAAATGCCACTTAATGGGCTCTAAGAACAGTTATGTGATGTCTTTCTGTTTGGTTGTTATACTGCAGCAGGTAAGCGGACATAAGACGCAGAAGGCTTTCATGGGTTACATCAAGCTCTCTTCCGATGAGATTGCGGATGAGATTGATGCTATAGCCAATGGCGCGAAAGCTGATGTGTTTTAGTGTTGATAAAAAACAGAAAGTATCATAACTTCAAAACTTTATCCTAACTTTGCCTTATGAATACTCAGAATGAAATAGTCATTTATCAGATGCCCAATGGCGAGATGCAATTGGACGTAACTGTCAGTGGAGAGACTATATGGTTGACTCAGCGTCAAATAGCAGAATTATTCGGCACGAAGGTTCCGGCTATTTCCAAACATTTAAAGAATATATTCGCCTCTGGTGAATTAGACCGAGATGCGACTATTTCCAAAATGGAAAAAGTCGTGAACCGAGGATTTAGAGGGGCATCCATAGAGATAGTTGACCATTACAATCTTGATGCAATCCTTTCGGTTGGCTATCGTGTCAATTCAAAAAATGCAACTGCTTTCCGCATTTGGGCAAACAAAATCCTGAAGCAATACCTGCTTCAAGGTTATGCCATCAATGAGCGCATAGCCAGCCGGAAGTTCGATGAACTCAGCCAGTTGGTCAAGGTGCTGGGACGTACTATTCAGAATCAAGAGAGGTTGACCAAGGACAGCCGTTCGCTGCTCAATGTCGTGGTGGACTATACTTATGCACTCGATACGCTCGACCGTTACGACTATCAGGAGTTGACGATAGAAAAGACCACACCCCAGGTAGCCTTTCATGCCACTTACGAAAATGCCATGGAGGTGATTCGCCAGCTTCATTAGAAGTTCGGAGGCAGCCCGCTTTTCGGCAACGAGAAAGACGACTCGTTCAAAAGCTCCATCGGGCAGATATACCAGACCTTTGGAGGCGAGGACCTTTATCCCTCGGTTGAAGAGAAGGCAGCCATGCTGCTTTACCTTGTCACCAAGAACCATTCCTTCAGCGATGGCAACAAACGTATCGTTGCCACGCTGTTTCTGTGGTTTCTCAATGGCAATGGTATCCTTTACAATGAAGACGGCACCAAGCGTATAGCAGACAATACCCTGGTGGCGCTCACCCTGATGATAGCGGAAAGCCGTACTGAGGAAAAGGACACCATGCTGAAAGTGATTGTAAACCTTATCAACCAGAACAACAGATAGGGAAAATGAAGTCTGTTCAGTAGATTTATGTTGTTCATTTCTTTTTTGACAGGCAAGGTACTTATCTTTATCTTTTGCAGCTTGCCACCTTGTCTGTTGAAGCCAATCGAAAGAGGAAAACAATTTCTTTCTATGTATATATTTTGTCACAAATTTTCCGTATTATTGTGACAAAATATAAGTTGTATGGATAGTGTAACATCGAAAATCGAGCATTTAATTTAGGGTATAAAATCAATTCTGTAAAAAATAACAGCACCTAAGACGAGGGTGCTGAAAAAATCACTGTTTTTCAGTACCCTTTATAAAACAGGGTTCCTTTTAAAAAGGTACTTTTATTCATCTAAGTCCCGGACAGTGTTTTTATAAATGTCTTCTATGATTTGTTTGTTTTGAAGGTTATCCACATAATATTGCGGAATATTTGAAAAACCATATTTAGCTCCTAATAAAGCACATGAAACAGCCGCATTGGTGTCTGCATCACCGCCAAGATTTACAACGGAAAGTAAACCATCTTTGAATGAATTACAATGCCACAAACTCCATAATGCTACGGATATGGTTTTTAACGTATAGCCCATTGTATTATCATCTAACGAAAGAACAGTAGGATTCTCATTTGTCGCTAAATCTATATATTCGTTAATGCGGCTGTCATATCTGTCTGCAATATCCTTTAATGCGGATATGTCTAATTGTGTGTTATTGAAAATCAAATCTTGTATTAACCTAACGTAGAGAACACAAGAACCGATACAACGCATATCGGGATGTGTCAAACGGCAAATATTAGCAATTTCCTCTTCCTCTACCATTGGAGAGGTAGCCACTATTGAAGTTCTCATAAGCCCACCATTGGCAGCACTATTACATTTGTATAATTTCCAAATTATATCTGCCGCTTTTATCGGGTCTTTTGTATAGTCACTCATGCAAAGCACATTAAACGTATGTCTGCCTATTCCCATTGGTGTTCCGTTAAACCAATCCTTGAAATTGTGTGCTATCTTATTTAAGTCGAAATGATTGTTTTTTCTTGCTTTAGCGATGCAAATCATCATGTCTGTGTCATCCGTCCAACTCCCTTTCTTCCAACGTATGCGGTGTGCATCTTGTATGATTTGGTCGTAATGCACCAATCCTTTTGGATAGTATTTCTTAACTTCGTGCTGCGACATAAATTCTGTACCTAAACCCAATGCGTCGCCAATAGCTTGCCCATAGATGCAGCCCTTGATTCTGTCTTTTGTTATATCTGATAAAACCATATTATATTGTTTCTGTGTATTTCCCTCTAAGGTAGAGAACTTTTTCTATTCTCCCTATAAAACAGACTTTCTTTTTTCTTTTCTTTGTAGGTGTAATTGTTTTTGTCACAAATTTCCGTATTGCCAAATTATATGGTTATCCCCACTAAAAATCTACTGAGCCATGATATCTTATAGTAAACTTTATAGGTAAGTCAGCGCAATCCGCTAAAACAAAAAACTCTGAAACGCTTGATAATGAAGCATTTCGGAGTTTTGCAGGTGGTGCCACCAGGAATCGTAATCTTTCTCCAAGTGGCTCTATATCATCACTTTTCAGAATCGCCTCAACAGCAATCTCCTCCTATTGCTCCACCGCTGGACTTCTGCGTTCTGCGCATCGTGGAAGCGGATGATTTCGTGTGGCAAAGGTACAACTTTAGGGTGAGAAATCGAAAGGATTAGGGTATTATATTTATGAATCTCGTCAAAATTCACGAAAAGCTTTAGTCAAGCTGACAAAATCAAGTAATTGTTATCGTTGGGATATCTTTATGTGATTTTGTTTGCCCTTTTCGTAATTATTCTACAGATATTATTATTATAATTTGCACACAACGGATTTTATTGGTATTTTTGCGGCATACAACATAGTAAAGTCAACGATTATGATAGCAGAGTTCAGTGTTGAGAATTTCTTCTCCATTAAATCACCTCAAAAGATAAGTTTTGAACCTTCGTCAGACACCTTTATGTCTGATGAGTATTCGTGTGAAGTTAAGGATGGGGTTAGATTGCTGAAAGTGGGCATCATCTATGGTGCCAATGCTTCCGGCAAAACCAACATATTAAATGCCATTGAGTTTTTCAGAATGTTAGTTCTGAGAATGCCGAAAGACCGCAATGAAAAGACAAGGGTTGTCCCCTTTATGTTGGATGACACGTCAAGAAACGAAATGACAAAGATGTCAATGAGTTTCTATATCAATCAATCAAAGTACATCCTCAGCTTTGAATTGGATGCAAAATACATCTATTCCGAGACGTTGATTGTGTATGACTCTATCCGCCCGACAAAATTGTATAGTCGCAGTTATGATGCAGAAACAGACTTTACAACCATTGATTTTGGGGGCAATTTGAAGCTGACAAAGAAAAGCCAAGACGTGATTTCCGGCAATACAATAAATAATTGCAGTGTACTGGCTGCATTCGGTAAAAGCAATGTGGAACGTACACGACTGAATGATGTGTACGATTATTTCGCAAATCAAGTAAAGGATGTCTTGGCTCCCGGTATGTTGCTTTCGGGATATGTAAAATCTCGCTTGGACAAAGACGAGAATGGAGACTTAAAGAATTTCATCTTGAACTTCCTGAAGGCTTCCGATTTCAATATAGAAGACGTTATCTTGCATGAAAAGGAGGAACTGATTACTCCGGAATTAGAACAGCTTATCCAAAATGCCCCTATCGGTAATGAAGCAAAAGCCGAGATGCTCCGAAAGGGCAAAATCACAAATACGGAACTGACCTTCAAGCATAAGGCCGGAGACAACCTATATGATTTATCAGAGGAATACGAGTCCAACGGCACTATGCGATTTATGGGACTGGCTGTGATCCTTAATTTTCTATTAAAAACCAATCGATTTGTGCCTATTGATGAGGTGGAGACGAGCATTCATTACGAGCTACTTGCTTACTTTCTGAAAGTATTCTTGGCAAACAGCGAAAGAACATCCCAAATGCTGCTGACAACACACGACATCAATCTTCTTAATGAGGATTTCATCCGTCGTGATACGATATGGTTCACTGATAAGGACGAACTTGGTGAAACCAAGATTGTACGACTTTCCAACTTGGGATTGCATAAGAACTTATCTCCGTATAATGCCTACAAGCAAGGAAAATTGGTAAAACTGCCGTTCCTCGGTAGTCAGTATATCAACTTAAATGACTAATGATATGAGGCGAACTGTAACAAAGAGTATTGCCATCATAGGTGAGGGGGAAACGGAATGGTTCTATTTCGATTCTCTAAGGATTGCGTGTCGCTACCCATTCAAGGTTGCACCGGATTTTCCACAGCACAGCGACATCAATCATATTCTAAAGTTGGTTGAATCATATTTGAGCAAGCAATACGATTACATTGTATGTCTGTTCGATATGGATAGACTCTATCAGTATCCTTCTGAAATGCAACAGTACCAGCGAGCAAAGAAGAAATATGCAGCAAAGAAGTATGCCGGAAAGGTGTTGTTCATAGAAACGAACCCATGCACGGAATTTTGGTTCTTGCTCCACTTCCTGCCTAATGTGGTTTGTCGCCGGTATGAGAGCTATGACCAACTGCTTCCTGAATTGCAGAAGTATATGCCGGGCTACGAGAAAACCAAGCGATACTTCATACGCACCAACCTCTACAAATACTTAACGGAGAACGGCGACTTAGAACGAGCAATGTCAAACTCAGAAAAGCTGTGCCAACTCTGTCATGATTCGCCGGAGGATTTGAAGGCGTATTCGGAGATACATGAGGTAATAGAATTATTAAATAAATCCAAATTTTCATACTAAACATGGCGAAAAGTAGAAATTTTTCTGTTTTTCTACTGAAAGACGGATTCAATGCACAGGACTCATTAAAGGAAGATAACCATCTAATACTTATAGAGGAAAAGGACACCCGTATCCCTGCAGGAGGTATCATATATTACGGGCAGAACCCTATAAAAACGCCTTGGTGGAAAGAGTATTGGGGAATAAGCCAAGAACTACGACAGACTTCCGTAAGTGCAATAGTATTCTTGCCTATTAATAATAGGTGGTTTGCCTTAACTTTTGGAGCCAGTTATCATAATCTAAAGGAGAACTCTTATGAATATGACTTTGGTCTTAGGACAACTTTAAATGCATTAGACCCTGAGAAAATCAAATCTACAGATTTGTTGATGCCTGAAACAGCCAAAAGACAACGGATACAAATTCCCAACGCCTCAAATTTGACATATTTTGATTTTAATACCGATGATTCCATAGTCAAGCGATTAACGGGAGCAGTAAAAGAAGAATATAAAGACTTACTGCGTAATGCTACAGGTTCGAGTAGTCTTCGGTTTGCTACAACATGTGAAGCAACAGGCTTGACGGAATTATGTTCATGTTTATTGGATATTTATCTACGAAGAGATTATGAGGCTTCATTTCCAGACCTCCATAATATTACTCCGATTAAAGATCCTGATTTAATAACTTCTCTTGAAGAACAACTTTTGACAGCTTTTAGAGATGAATCTATGAGCCTTACGTTAGGAATACCTGATATTGTTGACTACTCAACAAACTTCAAAGTAAGATATCGGGGTGCGAGCAAACAATCAAAAGAATATGAAGATGTGTTTATTGGTAATTATAGGGAGTATCTTCATGAACGTCAAATAACTGTCGATGAGACTTCATACTTCACAAAACACTCATTATGTATTTTAGATGAAGATGGAAAAGTCTTACAATCGTTCTCGATATATAAGGCTCTATTATTCGATTGCATACTTAATGATAAAACATATCATCTTTGTGAGGGCTGTTGGTATGAGATTAGTACAAATTTTATTGAAAAGTTAAAAACGGAACTGGATCCCATATTTGCCGATGCACATGATGTATTATGTGAATGCAATCAAAAAAGGGAGGATGACTATAATAAAGAAGTGCAAAATCGCTCTCCAAAAGTTTTCAATGTTTATTGTCTAGACAAAAGCTCTATTGCTCCACAAGGACAGCGTGGCGTAGAACCATGTGATTTGATTGCAATCAAAAACAATATGGCCGAGCTTATACATAATAAAATATCAACTCGATCCGCCAATTTAAGCCACTTGTTCAATCAAGGAGTTAATTCGGTAGAACTTCTTCGTCAAAATGTAGAAGCAAGAAATAAATTAAAAGAATTGGTTGGACACGATCCTTCTTTAGAAGCAAAAATCAATGACGACCAATACCAAGTAACATACGGAATTATCTCTAACAAGAGAAGGGAATTAAAATCAGATGCGTTGCCACTATTTTCCCGCATAAGTCTTCTTCGTTGTATCAAGATACTTAGACTAATGAAAGTTCCCACTACTGTGTTTCTTGTTAAAGACAATGTTGACAGAAAACAATTAAACGAAGATTAATCTCCCAAAAGTTTGGCAGTCATAAAAAAGAGTCCAATCAACCCAATTTAGAGTAATGATTGGACTCTTCTTAGTTTAATAGCACAATAATAATTGTGCACATATTTTTCTTTCTATAAAGACTTAGTTTGGATTATTATCGTTCTTGTTCTTTAATTTCTTGATTTCCTTGTCAAAATCGCTTTCGAGCAGTTCCATTTCGCGCTTGCGATAGATTTCGAACTCCTTTTCGGCCTTCTCAATCGCTTGCTTGTGCGAGATATTTCCTTTGCCTATCAGCACCTTCCGCTTGTGAGCGATAATTTGGTTGTCCAAAGCTTCTATCCAATCTTTCATCGTCATGGGATTCATTTCCAATGCTTGGAACTCTGCAAAGTCCAAGAAGCCGGAAACAAGCAGACTCAGACGCTGGAGTTCAATCTCAGACAAGTAGTTCTTGGCAATCTTCACATCGTCCTTAGTCACATAGTTGCCCTTGAAGTTGGTCATGCCCACAAACGGCTTTTCGTTATCCACACGATTGTAGATAACTTCGGCCGCTGTATTCTCGTGAACAGCATAATGCAACTTGTTTTGTACGGTGGCAAAGAACATCTTTGTCATTTCATCCCGCGGGTCATAATCCGTGGCTGTGGCGTATATGTCCGTGACCTGCTGGTAGAAGTTACGTTCACTGCTACGAATATCCCGGATGCGTTGCAGTAACTCACGGAAATATCGGTTTCCACCTTGCTTCAACCGCTCATCATCCATCGCAAATCCTTTTTGGATATACTCATGAAGTCGTTGTGTTGCCCAACGGCGAAAACGGGTTGCGACCTGAGACTGCACACGATAGCCCAAAGCGATAACCATGTCAAGATTGTAGTGCAACACGCTGCGCTGCACTTGACGCTTGCCCTCCTGCCGAACTGTCAAGAAATCCTTTACAGTTCGATTGGGGTCTAACTCACCATCCTTTAAGATGTTGTCAATGTGCTGGCTTATGTTCTGTTTCGTAGTACAATAAATCTCCGCCAACTGGTTTTGTGTCAACCACAAGTCTTCGTCCGCAAAGCGCACCGACACACGAGTTACCTCGTCATCATCTTGATAGAGTATTATTTTGTTTTCTTCTGCCATAGATCATTTTTCCTCTTTAAAGAACAACTGATAATAATACATTCCTCGTTCTTCATCATATCCCCGTTCAATATATTGCTCACCTCCATGAATATTAATGTCAAAGTTTCTATCAAGTTTAATCGTAGTCATTGTACCTGCAAATCGACGTTTTATCGCAGAAGATGCCGTTTCAAAAGTATCATCAATCTTAATATCTCGTTCTTTTTGAAATGCCTCTTTATATTGTTTAAAATCAGAGACTAATTCAGGGGTTTCAAAAACTTGTTTTGCAAAGGTATCAACATTAACAGACTCCTCTTTTAAAGCTTCAACACTTCTATTCATATATGTTGCCTTCGCTACCTTTCCATTTTCATCAGGTAATTGAGAGACAAAACTCTTACATAACGAAAGCATGTTTTGGGTTTGATTAAAGCTATCCTTTCTTGGACGTACATGCAGGAAGTCCTCTATCCAATACTTTGCCTCCGTACCTTTATTGGTGTTATCAACAATAGCAACCACATAACCATATTCTTTTTCAATATTGAAAATCAGACATCCTTTATCAAGTTTGTTAATGTTTATACCAGTTTCACTTTCTATTTCAAAGCCCTCTTCTTTAGGATAAATCTTCAAGAACGTATCTTTGTTCTCAGATTTAAAAATGCCTACTGCATCTACCTTTTGTTGGTCTATGATACAATTCTTAAAATAGACAACATAAAATTCCCCCATTTTAATTTTGGGATGTGTGCTATGATCATACAAATGCTTTGCGAGATTTACAGACTGTTCATGTAGACTTTCTGGAAAAGCAAAAATCCTTGAGCAATAGTGGAATGTTTCGTTTAATGAAAGATTGCTGCTATGGTAAAATGTATACAATTCGTCAGTATCAAAAGAACTTATAAAATATCTTAGAAGAGTATTTTCAAGACCTTCTGGTACAATTAATTCCTTTTTTGAGAATTTGATACCCTCATCTGCAATTTTGTTCCCTACTATGTGTAAGCAAATAGACTTTACTGTTGTATCCAAATATGAGACTTTCATTTTTTCTGTTTTTTAAGATAGTCAATAAAGTTACTGTACACCAAGGATTTCTGCTTGTCCATTTCAGAAAGCAATTGTGACTCTAACTTTTTCTTATCGCGAGGCGGTAATCTGTTATTACTGTTTAAAGAATGTATTGTAATTTCAAATTCTGCATTTTGTCCCTTTTTATTATAATCAGGGAATCCTAGACAAAGACTTACTGTTCCTTTTTCTCCTTTGTAATTAAAGGAAAAAACAGCATCTATATTCCAAAGTATTAATGACTTATGATAAGCTGTTTCTTTCATGAAGAAAGTTTTATCTAAAGCCTCCCCAGAAATCAAAATCTTTTTCATCCGATTCATCCATGATATACCTTCCGGAAGAGATCCAGTCTCCTCTTAAAAGAGCGCCATTCTCCTCTGGCTTTAGGGATATATCCTTAATATTATCACAAGAAAATATGTCATTTTCCAATCGATTTGTAAGACGATAGAAAAACACAAACCTATTTTCATTCGTAAACTCTGAAAATAGAATTTTTTTAGGGGTAGCAGTTTGAGGTATAATTCCTTTTTCTTTATATCGATTTACCTGAATCTTTAAAATTTCTTCTGCTAATTCTTTTGTTTCTGGAGCGGTGTGAGTAATTCTGACGTGCCCTTTTCCATTGTTATTTATAAACTCTATACTGCCATGAAAAACATTCGTTTGTTCATACCATGATTTGTTCATATCATGTCTTTCTATTTCAAAGGCTGCAATAATATGATTTGGATTATTGTCTTGTTTGGTAAATAATACGGGGCGACGTAATTTACATGATGGTAAACGTCTTTTAATAAAGTCATCTAATGACACGGAAATAAGTTCGGGATTAAATATTTGAGCATCTGTACTCCAAATTATTTCTCTTGAAAATTTTTTCTCGTTGTCCTCTTTTTCAGAAAAAGAATATCGTACTTTATCAAATTCAGACGGTGACAATAAAAGATTTTGCATCACTGGAACTACAACATCTTTTTCATGATCAAACACAAAAACTCCACGTTCCCGTAATACGTTTAATAAATCAGAAACTGTTATATATCGTTGGTTAATAAACCCTCTAAGGAATTCACCAAATGGAACGATTTTATTTATGTCTTTATGCGGTGTGTTCATGATTATAAAGCATCTTTTGAGTTAAGAAAATTTACGACTTTTATTGTTCTGGTATAATCGGCATCTTGGAAACCTAATTTAGCCGTTCTAACCGACTCTTCATGCACCAACTTGTTATAATCAGGAAATCCAATAATTACTTGACCAGCTAAATTTGTTGAAAGATCTTTCGCCAGCCCCATTAGTCGTATAAAGGTGTCTTCTTCAAAATTTTCTATTGATCCAATAAATAATATTGTTTCATTAGAATTGATTCTGTTCTCTAACTTTAATGGAATTAAAGAAGAGTTTATATATTCAACTGGCATAATGTTACCAGTATTCTTACGTGTTATCGGATTAATATTTAGACCCGTTGATGGATAATAAAATGTATATTTGTAATCTTGTAGCGACTTAATATACTTCATCAAGTCAAGAATAAATGCGACATGCCTGTTATCAACAATATAGACAGGATTACTACATACAACATCTATCCTTGCAGAAGAAACAGCACTGATTAAATCATCACTACCATCTTTTGCTCCATGTAGCCAAAACAATACACCAATATCATTGATTGAACTACAAGAATATTGTCCAGCAATTTCTGCTTTCTTTTCAGAACATCCGAAACATTGCATTGTATTGATTAAGTCCGTCATAAACCACTTGAATTTTTGTGTTGGACTATTAGGATACTTCTCCATTGAATATTTGGAAGAAATAACAATATTGTTCAATTGACCGTCAACAAGTGGATTTATATATGAATACAAAAAATCAACACCATGTGTTTTAACGCTTTCTCCTTTGTCGTTTTTATGTTCACCATTTTGCATGGAACATGGCATAGTGATGCCCTTAATTGGCTCACACCATCCTATAATAGAGAGAAAAGTTTCCACAATATTCTCTCCATACTCACCAATCTTTTTTGACCATTCTCCCATAGTTATTTCCCTCCTTTAATTCTGTTACAATTTCTGCAAAGCATTTGGCAATTCTCGGCTACCGTCGTACCTCCTTCTTTCCAAGGGGTGATGTGGTCAGCTTCCATTTCTTCCAATTCAAAATGTTTGCCACAATGAACGCAGATGCCTTGCTGACGCTCGTAGGCTTCACGCTTCTGCTTTTTGTCAAAAGCGCGGAAACTGAGGTTACGAAGATCTCCACTCAAGACATACCGGTAGATGCCGGACTTCTTCATAATCTCGTCATCCTCCATCAAGTCATGGATTTGTTTCTCCAACGCATCGGTATCGTACACGCCTTCACCGAACTCATCAAACATTGCGCCCCAATCCTGCCCCTTCATTTCACGGCGAAATTTGGGGAATGTGGCACGCACCCATGTGATAATGGAAACAAAGTAGGCCCACAACTTGTTTGCGTTCGGGTCAAACTGATGTTGTGCCATATAATCGTCCACTTTGGCTATACCGTCACGGCGCGCCGCCCATTTAAGGACGGTTGAGAGATATGCTTGCTCAATGGCACTGCCATTCAAGAAATCAGCACCGAGTTTGTAAGCCGGACAACCATTCTTTGAGAAATGGCGACGGGCGTCTGTTACAAACGGACCTGTATAAACAGCATTCAGAAGTTCTTGGTCAAGCAATTTTTCTCCTGCAATATTGATTACTCTAAACCAATCTAACTTTTCCTTATCTGTTCCCTCACAGAAATATATAGTAAGTTCATAGTTTAAGAACTTATCCTTCTCCTCATTTGTCAATGTTGAGAAATAGAGTGTTCCACGGTCTTTATCCTCTATATTGAATCCGTGGGTGAAGAACTCACAAATAGACAACGTGCGTTGTTGTCCGTCAATCATTTCAAAATTGCCATTCTCACCCACACTCCAATACATGATGTTAAGCGGGAAGCCTTTCAAGATGGTATCAACAACGGCTTGCTGTTGTTTTACATCATACCGGAACTCCCGCTGATACGGAGGACGAATATCCAACTTACCGCCGTAACCTTTTACGCCCGTATCAGCATCGTTGCTATAACCCTTTATAAGGTCACCTATCTTTATGGATTTAAGTTCTATTTTCATGGTTTTTACTTTTTGACTTTACGAATTAAAATTCTTGCATAAGGAACTACAACTTCATTACCATTCATTATATATAAATCTCCATCAACAGCACCACGTCTTTGTACTTCTTTACGGTATGCTTTATGTTCTGGCTTATAAGGTTTCACTCCTATGCTTAAGCCCAGATTAGCAATTCCTAATCCAACGATTTCAAATTGCTCGGGATTGTATTTATCCATAAAGGTTATAGGAACACCCATAATGCCATCATAATCACAAGGGATGTCGTCTGTTCTATTGACATTTATAGCATTAAAATTCTCGTAAGTGGGATACAACTCAGGAGAATAATTTTTATATAGAACCAGAAACTCATGTCGCTTCTTTATATCAAGATTTGTAAACCAATTAACACCAGACACACGAATCATTCCTTCTTTATGATTTCCAGCAGTTGCTATATCTTTATATTGGGAAATAAAATGTCCAGCGCCTCCCTTAAAACCATAACCTAACCACATTTGATTATTTTGAATTAAAGGAAATATCTCCTTATATGACAACGCATTTTGATGTCCTATGATAATAAACTTCTTACCATACTCTATCAATTGAGCAACATACTCGCGAAACAACGAGAAGGGAGGATTTGTAACAACAATATCAGCCTCCTTCAAAAGTTCAATACATTCTTTGCTACGGAAGTCTCCGTCGCCTTTTAATGGCAACACACCTATCTCATCTGCATCCGGAGTATTATTCCCATTCTTGTCACCTTCATAAACAAGATACACTGCTTTCTCACATTGACCTTGTGAGAACAAGTCAACATTCTGGTTCTTATAGCACGTCGTTATCAACTTCTTCAAACCAAGGAACTCAAAGTTATAAGCAAAATAAGTGAAGAAGTTGCTTACACGCGGGTCATCACAGTTACACAACACCGTCTTGCCACGAAAATGCTCTCGGTAATGTTTCAACTCGTTGTTAATATCTTCAAGCTGAGTATAAAACTCATCTTTCTTTGCCTCTTTTGCCTTGTCTATATTTCGCTTTGCCATACCATTATTCGTTATTATTATGATTTATCAGCTTTCGTACATCTATTTGCAGGGCATCCGCAATCTTTAAAAGCATTTCTAAAGAAGGTTGAGAAGAGTTTGAACACCATCGCGAAATGGTCGCTTCATTCTTTCCCAACTGCTCTGCTAACCATTTCCCTGTTTTATTTTGTTCCGCCAAAACAATCTTTAATCGGTTTATTCTTGTTACTTCCATATATCATTATGAGATTTAACACATATATGAATAAATTGATTCTATTTGCAAATATAATGATTAAGATTGAAAAACTACTATTAGAATAAACTTTTACTCTTAAAATTGAGGTATATTCCTATAAATATGACATCCATAGAAGATAAAATCCCCCTAAGCACCCCTTATGTACCCCCTAAGTACCCCTCAAGCTAAACAATCAATCAAATTTGCCACCGACCAAGTTGCGACCAACTACCGCTCAAGCACCGACTAAGTTCCGCTCAAGTTCTAATAATTGAAATGGTTTAAGATTCATATCTAAGAAAATCGCATCGGAATGGCGGCCGTATTCCGATGCGATTTTTAGTTTCTTGTTATATGTCCGAAGAATTACTTGCTGCCCTGCTTTTCGGCCGTTGTTTTGATGCTCTCCTGCATCAGACTATCAGAAACCACTTTCAGAGAAGCATCATATCCGTCCGCTTGCTTCCGCATCCACTCAATGGCTTTCTCGTCTCGGTGGATGTCGAACACTTTATTCAACCAAAGAACATCGTTAGCATTGCATCCACCCCATGCGCGGATGGCACGGAACTTCAGGGCATCATCGGCGTACTGGCGGTTGGATTGCCACTGCGCGATGTTACCCCATAGGGATAAGGCGCAGGCCACGCCAAGCCCTGCGACAAAAGAAAATACTTTCTTGGATTTGATGTCGAAGCTGTGCTTGTGGATATGCTCCTGCTGTTGCTGTTCTTGTTGCACTCTTTGCTTGTCCTGCACCTTCTTGATGGTGTCGAGGTGTTGCAAAATAACGGTGGAGATTTGCGCGTATGCCTTCCATTGCTTTGCCATCAAGCCCTTAATATCTTCAGATTGGGCTTTAGCCGTTTCCGTCACAGCGTCCTTAATCGGAGATAAATCTTGGGTATTGGTTTCGCTTTGTGGAACTTGCCCTACCACTTTGGGTAGCTCTTCTAACTTGTTGTTGATGCCTTTTAAGGCGGTTTTGATTTCCTCGAAGAGGACAAATACATTGTTGTCTGCCATTGTTACCAATTAATTTTACGTTGTTTCTTCTTTTTCTTGTTTCTCAGATAAGGTTCGTAAGGCTGCTGTTCCTCCGGTGCATTGCTTGGAGTAAGCAAGCCTAATGAGCCGTTGATAAGCTCGCCACCGCCACTTGCTGTTGGGCTAATTTCTTCCCGATTAGCCAGTGGTTGAGGTTGCGTCTGTCGTTCTCCGTAGTTGTCACGGGCCAATGCCGCATCAATCTTGGAGTAGCAGAATTGCCTGTCCACCTTGGAGCCGTTGAAGCGGTAGCCATTCATTGAGAAGACGATACCTTGAATCTCGTCCGTATGCCCTTTGTGCTTGAACTGCACACCAACGCCCTGCCTTTCCAACCGTTCAAGCAAGGTGTTCCAATCACGGCATCTACCGACTTCCGTTTTCAGAATTTTGTATAGTTCATACCTAGTCTTATCCGGCTCGCGCAATCGGTCAATCTTCACTTGTTCCTTGCCATTGGCGAAGTGAAGCCCGTATTTCTTGGTAAGTTCCTTGCAGATACGCTCGCTGCGGAAGCGATCGTTTCGGTCTGAGATGGTCTTGCCGTTATTGTTGATACGGTTGAAGGCGATATGCACGTGCGGATGCTCTTTGTCAAAGTGCCGCCCGATAAGGTACTGCGTATCCTTGATGCCCATCCGTTCCATATACTCACGGGCTATCTGTGCCATGACAGCGTTGTTCAACCGTGGAGCATCTTCCTTGGAAAAGCTCAACGCGATGTGACCTACGGCCTTTGTCACCTTTGGATTCATCTGCGCTTGGCCGATAAATCCTTGTGCTATCGTGTCGTTATTTTCCAGAAATAAGCCGTCGGCATCTATGATTTGAGTGCCTTTTTCTTCATTCAGGATGTAGTTCACTACACCACGGAAGTCCGAGCCTTTCATGATTTTTGCTATCATAGGCGTATGCGGTTCACAAGGTTGTCCATCTCTATCATCAAGGTGCGGCAGGGAACAAATACAGAGGCGTAGCCCTCTGCGTTCGCCTTTCGTGCCAGCTGGTTCAGATTGTTCGCCATGCCACACAACTTGCGGATAAGGTCGCCATGTTCTTTCGAGAGTCGTTCTCTTACGCCACCTTCCGAGATGCAGCCACGGATGAACTCACTGGCAGAGACTCCTGCCGACTTGGCCTTGGACTTCAACAGATAGTAGTCCTCCGTTGCCATTTTCACGGTGACACGGTATTTCAACTTTTCGGCAGCACCCTTGACGGGGCGACCGCCTTTGTTCTTTCTCTTATTGCTGTTCATGATTATCAAGTTTACTTTGGTTACTGATTGTAGTAGTTACAGACCAACGGGATGACCTTCCCTGCGAGGTTTGGAGCGGGGCAAGTGGTTTAGGTCTGCCCGAAACATAAACTTGCCCTCTCCAAACTTCGTTACAGGGATTTAGAGCAACTCTAAAAGTTCATCCGTTGATTGCTTCTTAATTCTCACAATTTACGCCATTGGTCGATGTCGTTTCCGTATGTGGAAAGATGATGGCGAGCGAGATTCTCGACCAATCCGGACACACTCATTCCCCGGCCACCAAGACAGCGGACAATTTTGTCCAACTCATCGCGCACCTCACTGCTGACAAACACGGGTTTGCGGTCGATAATCTTGGGGACGCGCAGATAGGTGTCGCGGTACTCGTCCAGCGACAGCCGACGCTGCTTGCTGCTGATGCGTCTGACGATGGTTCGCTCAGCAGGAATTCCATCCAACTCTGTGGCCGTTTCCTCTTGCTCATGTGTAACAGCTGCTGACACCACCGTCTGCACTACGGATGTGTCCGGCTCTTTCAACGGAGGAAAGAGACTGCCCGTTTCGTCAGGCACCTCCGATTTCGCGTCAGCCGACTTTTCTGCCCGCTCTGCATTGGGCATGGAAGGCAGAAAGTCTTCCAACTTGAAGTTCTTGAACTCCTCATCGTTCTCAATGTTTTTGAATTTCTTACTCATACTGTTTCTTGTTAATGTTGAATTACTATTGGTCGTTATGCGCATACTTGACCGTTTGTCGGATGCAAAATAACTACCTATAGTTCACCCCGTCAAGAACTTGGATTCTCTTAGGCAATTTTGTGCGGCTTTGCTTTGTGGCAATAGGAACAATGGTGCAAACTTCACCGATTTTCCGAGAGTGAATAACAAGAAAGGCATGGGCACTATTACGGGCACACTATGATTAAGGTCTTATCAGAGCCTCGGCATTCCCATTATATATAGGAATTAAGGCAGAATCACCCGGCAACTGGCACCGGTTATCCGGCATACCGGTGCCAAAGGCTGCCAGTTTTGAAAAAAGCATTGTCGGATGGCGGATTATCCATTCCTTTGCGGCAGAAAAACAACAAAAGCACTGAATTATGGAAATAGTATCTATTGAGAAAAGAACCTTTGAGGCGATGGTCGCCAAGTTCGACCAATTCGTCCGCCGCATGGATGCCATCTGCCATCGGCACGGCGAAAAGACAATGAGTGAGTGGATGGACAATCAGGACGTGTGCCGGATGCTCAACATCAGTCCGCGCACTTTGCAGACGCTGCGGGACAACGGCACA
>ERZ791624.633-NODE-633-length-22640-cov-1.766704_pt1 | contig 22640 bp, 24 predicted proteins | sample MGYA00510058_ERZ791624 | MGnify/ENA primary metagenome ERZ791624 (study PRJEB30046, sample SAMN00715158) | human gut metagenome | study: EMG produced TPA metagenomics assembly of the A metagenome-wide association study of gut microbiota in type 2...
AACCCGGATCTGGTGATGCCGCCCGGTATGGAGATGAATTTCAAGGAGTGCCCGTCCTTCCCATGTCGTATCTGACGGCCAGATCTTCAGTGTGCGGAAGGTCAGCTCCGACCATTTCGCATCCTTTGACGGATTCGGCACGATCTCTGTGGTATTTCTGGCAAAGTTTCTTTTCAGATAATTCTGAAGAACCGTCACAGAGTGCTCCGAACGCTTCACCTTGTCACAGGAAGCGCGGTCCTTCAGCAGCACGACAGCCTGGTAGACCTTGCGCATATCCGTATATGCGCCCTCCCCCGTCTGTGTCTTATTTGCATTCGCCTTTGCCTGAACCTGACGGCTCAGTTCACTGGCCGCCTGAGGTGTCTTCGCGAAAACGACAAGTCCCTCGACGGGCTGGTCAAGCCTGTGGACGATTCCAAGATAGGGTTCCTCCGCACCCGGCGCAGCCTGTCCTTTTTCGGCGCAAAGATAGTTTTTCAGAATCGAAATAAGATCCTTCCGGGAAGCTGTCCCCGCCTGAACCGGAAGACCGGATTCTTTGTTCACGACAATGATGTCATCGTCCTCATACAATATTTCCATAGATACCTGCTTGTATTTGCCTGCCGTCTGACTGTCTATCCGTAAAATGAAAGGGGCCGGACACTGTCCGACCCCTGAATTGTACAGTTCAATCAGCCGAGATACTTCTTCAGATCATCGACCTTGTCGAGCTTCTCCCACGGAAGATCCAGATCATCGCGGCCAAAGTGTCCGTACGCAGCGGTCTGCTTGTAGATCGGTCTGCGCAGATCCAGCATCTTGATGATTCCTGCCGGACGAAGATCAAAATTCTCGCGCACGATATCGGTCAGCTTGTCATCTGCAAGTTTACCGGTTCCGAAGGTATCCACCATGACGGAGGTCGGCTGTGCGACACCGATTGCATAGGACAGCTGAATCTCACACTTGTCTGCAAGGCCTGCGGCCACGATGTTCTTCGCAACATAGCGCGCCGCATAAGCTGCAGAACGGTCAACCTTCGTGCAGTCCTTCCCGGAGAATGCTCCGCCGCCGTGTCTTGCAGCTCCACCATAGGTGTCGACGATGATCTTGCGGCCGGTCAGACCGGAATCCCCGTGCGGTCCGCCGACAACGAAGCGGCCGGTCGGATTGATGAAGTACTTGGTGTTCTCATCCACAAGATTCTGCGGAAGAATCGGGTCGATGACGTACTTGCGCACATCCTTGTGAATCTGCTCCTGCGTGACATCCGGGTCATGCTGTGTGGAAATGACAACTGCATCGATTCTCGCAATCTTGTCATCGTCGTACTCGACCGTAACCTGACTCTTTCCATCCGGACGAAGATACTTCAGGGTTCCATCCTTGCGGACCTTCGTCAGCTGGCGGCAAAGCTTGTGCGCGGTGGAAATTGCGAACGGCATGTACTCCGGTGTCTCATTGCAGGCATACCCGAACATCATCCCCTGGTCGCCGGCACCGATCTGCTCCAGCTCATCATCGGTCATCTTGTTCTCTTTGACTTCCAGAGACTTGTTGACGCCCATCGCGATGTCCGGGGACTGCTCATCAATCGCAGTGATGACAGCGCAGGTGTCTGCGTCAAATCCATACTTGCCTCTTGTGTAACCGATCTCACGAACGGTATCACGGACAATCTTCTGGATATCGACATAAGCCTTCGTCGTGATTTCACCCATGACAAACACAACACCTGTCGTGCAGGCGGTCTCGCAGGCAACACGGCTCATCGGGTCCTGTTCCATCAGTGCGTCCAGAATCGCGTCCGAAATCTGGTCGCACATCTTATCCGGATGTCCCTCAGTGACGGACTCGGAAGTAAAAAGGTGCTTTTCCATCTTGACTCTCTTTCTGATCGACCACTCGATCTGCTGAATGCTTTGCTTTTCCTTACTCTCCCTAAGGCTGTCCGGACATAGCCGGAAGCACCTCCTGCTTCTGTTCGCGCGCTGCGGCGATCCGCAGCCTGCCTGAACAATGAGTGAGCGGTCTCACCACGTCCAGGTTCATTGCAGCCGAACATACACAGTAAAAAATCCGCCATAGGCGGATCTGAGTACATGTCAAATCCCCTTATTGTTCGAGTTTCCTCGCTCAGGTTGGCACCTTCCCCGCGGGGGGTTGCCGTGGTTTCTCAGATCCTTTGTATCTCCACCACTCTGAATAAGAGAAAAGCAAAATCTGTATGGTTGTTGATACGACACAGAATGTACATGAAAATAAAATTTCCGTCAAGGATTTCACTCTCCCTGACGGAAACAGATCAAAATGTGTGTCCGATGCAGATATACACACGCCGGAACCTGTCGTTCTGCGATGCATTCCGCATTCCCTTCCCTCATGCGGATCCGAAGCCGGCGGCATTCATCTCCACATTCACCTCAGGAGGCTGTGCTGTCCAGATAATGCAGATAGCTCTCCACCATGAGCGCAATCTTGAAGGTCAGCGCATCATCGAACTTCCGGATGTCAAGACCCGTGGACTTGTCCAGCTTCTCCAGCCGGTAGACCAGGGTATTGCGGTGGACAAAGAGCTGGCGTGCCGTCTCGGAAACGTTCAGGCTATTGTCAAAGAACATGTTGATGGTCTGCAGCGTCTCCTCGTCAAATGTATCCGGCTGCTGTTTGGTAAATACCTCTTTGATGAACATCCGGCAGAGACTCTCCGGCAGCTGATAGATCAGGCGACCAATGCCAAGCTTGTTGTACATGTGAACCCGCTCGGCACTGTAGAAGATTTTTCCTACATTCAGCGCCATCCGGGCTTCCTTGTATGAGCGGGAGACCTGGGAAATATCATGGATGATCGTGCCCGCCGCCACACGTACATCCGTCATGGCTTCGGTATTCAGCGTATCCCGGATGGAGTTGGCTGTCTGCTCGATGTCCTCATAGTTATCGCCGCCTGCCTCAAGCTCCTGCACCAGGATGATGCTCTTTTCGTCGACTTCCGTGATGAAGTGCCCTTCCTCATCGGAGAACATGTTCCGCAGAACCTCCATCGACTCGGTATCCTTCTCGTGCCTCGTCTCGATGATAAAGACAACCCGGCTGCGCTCGCTGACAATGTGAAGCTTCTTCGCGCGGTTGTAGATATCGACCAGAAGCAGGTTGTCCAGAAGAAGATTCTGGATAAAGTTTGACTTGTCAAAGCGTTCCCTGTAAGCCATCACCAGATCCTGGAGCTGACTGACACAGATGCGCCCGATCATATGGACATCCTCACCTGCGCCTCTCGCGATCAGGATATATTCTGTCTGATCCTCTTCTCCCATGACCTTGAAGAAATGGTGTCCCTGAACTTCCTGACTGTCTGCCGGGGATGAGGCAAACTGTCTGACCGTCGCGGCATCGACATCCTCGCTTCCCTGCGTAGATGCCGCAACAGACCCATCCGTCCCGCGCACCGAGAAATCAATCTTCGTGATCTCCTTCAGCTTCTCGATCGACGACTTGATAATCTGATTTGAAATCATAGATATCTCCCTGCTCTAAACCATAGCGCTCTTCTGTATGAATTCAGCCTGACCGGCCATATTTCCACCGTTTCCTCGAGTTTACACGGTTTTTTGTCCTGTTGCAAGCACTGCAGGATTCCCCCGCATCATGATACCCGTCACACGGCGGTCCTGATCCGCAGGATGTCTTCGCACTCATCATTCATGCATACATCCGTTCAAAAAAGGGAGGCTTCCCGGATGGAAAGCCTCCCTGCTTTATCAGATATTCAACTCGTCAGGCAGAACCGATCAGTTTGTGATCACCTGCTCGGTCTCCTTGTCAAATACGTGAATCTTGGAAGTCTCAATACCGAAGGTTACTTCGCTTCCGGTTCTTGCTTCCGTTCTCGGATTGACGCGTGCGGTCATGTTTGCGCCATTGACGGTGAAGTACAGGAATACTTCTGCGCCCAGCAACTCATAGACCTCGATCTTTGCCTTGATGGTGGAGTCGCACTTTGCGACAAGCTCCGGATCATCATCCAGGTGCTCCGGACGGATACCAAGGACAACCGTCTTTCCGACATATCCGCCATCCACAACCTTCTTCGCCTTCTCAGCCGGAAGATGAACCTTTCCTGCTGCGCCAAGGTCAAGATCGCCGTTCGGAAGAACCTTTGCGTCAAGGAAGTTCATCTGCGGAGATCCGATGAATCCTGCCGTGAACAGGTTCGCCGGCTTGTTGTACAGGTTCTGCGGTGTATCAACCTGCTGCACAACACCATCCTTCATGACGACGATTCTGGTACCAAGGGTCATAGCCTCTGTCTGGTCATGTGTGACATAGATGATGGTTGCGCCCAGTCTCTGATGCAGCTTGGAGATCTCGGTTCTCATCTGAACACGAAGCTTTGCATCCAGGTTGGAGAGCGGCTCATCCATCAGGAAGACCTTCGGGTTACGGACAATTGCACGTCCCATTGCGACACGCTGTCTCTGTCCGCCGGAAAGAGCCTTCGGCTTTCTGTCAAGCAGCTTCTCCAGGTCAAGGATCTTTGCAGCATCTCTGACCTTTCTGTCGATCTCATCCTTTGGTACCTTTCTCAGCTTCAGAGAGAATGCCATGTTGTCATAAACGGTCATATGCGGATACAGAGCATAGCTCTGGAAGACCATTGCGATATCACGATCCTTCGGCTCGACATCATTCATGACCTTGCCGTCGATCTTCAGCGTACCGGAGGAGATTTCCTCAAGCCCTGCAATCATACGAAGCGTCGTAGACTTTCCGCATCCGGATGGCCCGACGAAGATGATGAACTCCTTGTCGGCGATATCAAGATTAAAATCCTTCACAGCCTGGAACCCGTTCGGATAAACCTTGTTGATATGCTCAAGTGATAAGCTTGCCATAGATAACCTCCCACTTTCTATGAGAAAAACACTGATCAATGATTCACCTTGTAATCCCCCCGCTCAGAATACTCCCCAAGCGATGACCCCAGTATATCGCGCCTCAAATATTATAGCTATTGACGAGTAACACAATTTTTCAGCGATGCTGTTGTGCTTCCATCCAAAGATAACAGGCGTTCTTTTTATTCATGTATGAATTGACGAAATAGTACCTTATTTCATAAACAAAATGACGAATCGCCGCATTTTCATATACATTGCCATCAACTCCACAGTACCGTATACTGTAACAGTCCGGGCTTCTGAACAGGCGTTTTCCGCAGAATGGCCGGCGTACGAAAAAACGATTACCAGGGAGTTTTTACAATGAACTATATTGTCCTTGATCTTGAATGGAATCAGTGTCCTGCGGGAAAGCGCAGGGAAGACCCGAAGCTTCCGTTTGAGATCATCGAAATCGGTGCTGTCCGGATGGACGAAAGCTTCTGCAGACAGGATGAATTTCATGAGATCATCCGCCCTGTCCTGTACAAGACTCTTCATCACTGCACACGCAGCGTCATTCATATGACAGAGGCGGATTTTATCGGAAAGCGCTCATTTCCGGAGGTCTTTCCCGATTTTCTTGCCTGGTGCGGAGAGGATCCCGTGTTCTGTACATGGGGCCCCGGGGATCTGACAGAGCTCGAGCGGAATGTCTCCTGGCACATTCAGCAGAAAAATCTTCCTGAAAGCTGGCCGTTCCCGTTTCCCCTTTTCTTCCGTGATGTTCAGAAGATTTTTTCCTATGTGTATGAGGACCACAAGGAGCGGCGATCCCTGAAATGGGCTGTCCAGTATCTGAACCTTCCGCAAGATGAGGCCTTCCATGATGCCTTCTCCGATGCTGTCTATACAGCTGAGGTTCTCCGGAAGCTCCCCCGGCAGACGGTGGAGGAGTACACCTCCATCGATACCTACATCACGCCAAGGTGCCGCAGGGATGAAATCTATGTCAATTACGGCACCTATCGCAAGTTTATCTCAAGATCATTCAAAAACCGGGATGATGTGATGAAGGATCCTGTCGTGATCTCCACCTGCTGCCCGGTCTGCGCAAGGAAGCTCCGAAGAAAGATCCGCTGGTTCTCTGAGAATGGGAAAAATTACCTGTCCGTCGCCATCTGTCCGGAGCACGGGCTTGTGAAGGGAAAGATCAGAATCCGTCAGAACACAGACGGCGAATGGTTTGTCATCAAAACCATCCGCCCGATTACGGATGAAGAATATGAAAAAGTACGCCGCAGGAAGGAATCGGTCCAGCAGAAACGGCGGACAAGACGTGCGGCGCACAGCGCTTTCACACTTCCCTGAATTCGTCCAGAAGTGTGTCGATGGATGAGAGGAGGCTTTCGACCTTTCCGAACCAGACATCCGGATTCTTCGGGCTCTGCATTTCCTCCTCGATTTTATACAGTTCATTCCGGATCCGCTCAATATGGTGCATTCCGGATCCGCCTTCATACAGACGGCTGCGGGCACGCGCATTTTCCTGCGGTGATTTCCGCTGGATGCCAATCTCATGGTTCGGCTGGATGCCAATGAAGCGATATGTCACAGAAGGAGAACTGTGATTCATCAGATCCTGAATATAGTAGATGTCTCCTGTCCTTCTGTAATACCGCCAGGCGAATGTTTTCCGCATCGTCGCCGCGCAGAGCTCCGGCTGGCCTGCCTTGTCTCCAGCCTGTTTCAAAACCCGGTAGGCCTGCTCTCTGGAGAGCGGCTGCGATGTGCGCTTTCCATACCCGCAGATCAGGTACCCTTCCTCGTCTTTTCCTTTGGTGAAATCATCGATCACCGTCCTCAGATCAGCAGGGATATAAAATGCGCGCTTCACGTCTCGTGTCCCGATCGATGATGTGATGAAGTCTTTTCCTCTGACATCCCGAACCCTCAGATTCAGGATTTCCTGAAGCTGAAGACCTGTCCCGATCCCTACGAGAAACAGAACCAGATACTTTTGATCGATTTTTTCCAGTTCACTGCAGATGCGCTGAATTGACACCTCATCCTTGATGGGCGCTACCCATTTCATTTTCGAATCCTTTCAGAACATAGCCTGCTTTTTGTTTACTGCTTTTTGTTTACTGCTTCTTCATTGCCTGGCGCAGCTCCTCCTCAATCTCAGCCGTCGTCTTCTCCTCGATCTCCTGTTCTTTCCTCCGGGCTTCCTCCTGTGCCTGGTGCATCTTCTTTCTCAGACGGAAGTTCCGTGTGGAACGAACCAGAAAAATCAGGATCAGCAGCAGTACAACCAGCAGGATCGTCCCGACCGAGAGAATGATTGCTGTTCTGTGCGCTTCCCAGAAACTCAGACGTCTCTGATCCAGATTCTGGACGTAGCTGCTGACATTCTGCCATACCTTTTCATTGGTCAGCTGGGCAGCCTCCTGCTTGTCTCCCGTCTCCCCTTCGTCCGCCTTCAGCGTGACACTGGCACTGGCCTGCCAGGAACTTGTCAGCTTCAGGTTCACCGGGCTCACCGAAACACAGCGGCTCCCGACGGGCCATCCGCCCAGCGTATAGTAAACGGCTCCTTCCGTGGGCTGAATATCGGCTGGCTGTCCGCAGATTGTCCCATACTCACCAGCGAGTGTATTGGTGCCGTCAGCTCCTTTGAACGGCGATGTCTTCACTGCCGTTTGTCTGTCCCTGCCGGAACCGTCACCATCCCGGAGCCCTTGACGTCGGCAATCTTCTGGGCCAGCTCCGGCGATTCCAGATCCGCGCCGGCTCCAAGGTAATGAACACCCATTGCGTCCGCCAGAGTTGTTTCCGCCTTCTGAGTATCCGCCTGAATGTGCGTGAACTGGTCAAACCCATATTTCAGAAGATCGGTTGTCTCCCGGTAATTCTGCGGTGCTCCGTTGCCATGAAGAAGAACACAGACAAACCGCTTTCCATCCTTCTCGCCGAAGGTAACAAGGGTATTCCAGGCGCTCTCCGTAAACCCAGTCTTTCCGCCTGTACACACATCATCATAATAATCGCTGTCCGTCTGGATCATCTTGTGATGATTGGCAAAGACTCTGGCGTCCGCCGTCATGTTGGTCGGCTTGATCTCATACTCCTTCGTGGCGATCAGTTTCCGAAAGTTTTCATTGTCATAGGCTGCCGCCGCGATCAGCGCGAAATCACGCGCACAGGTGTAATGATCGTCGTTCGGCAGACCGCTGGGATTTACAAAATGGCTCACCGTGCAGCCAAGTTCCTGCGCCTTCTGATTCATCAGATCTGCAAATGCACTGACTGAACCTGAGACATGAACGGCAAGCGCGTTCGCCGCATCGTTTGCAGACTCCAGCATCAGCGCATACAGTGCATCCCGGACGGATATCTGTTCTCCCTCCTGCAGCGCGATGTTGGACGCATTGTCATCCAGGTCATAGACAGCCGACGTACAGGTGATCATATCATCCAGGTTCGCATGCTCGAGCGTCAGGAGCGCCGTCAGAATCTTTGTAATTGAAGCAGGGTAAAGCTTTCTCTGTATGTTTTTTGCATACACGATCGCACCCGTGTCCAGATCCATGACGATACCGGCCGAAGCCTGGATGGCCTCACCCTGCGGCCAGCCCGAGATATCATTGGTCTGGACCGGCTCATAGTATTCGTCCGGAATAAACTCCTCCTCCGAACTGTCCTGACTGTCTCCGCTGTCGTCGCTGACGACAGGATCCGAAGATCCGTCAGAGACACCATCCGAAGCCGCCTGATCGTCTGTGACATCCGATCCTGCATTGTCATCGGTCACAACAGTGGCATCTTCTGCATAGGTCAGTCCGGCTGTTCCGGACCCCGCGGCCAGTATGGCGGAAAGAACAAAGACTGTAATCTGCTTGATCCACTTTGCTTTCATGTATATCCCCTTATGAATCAGATGAGCCTGCAAACCGCTTAACGATATACGCGTTTGCCTCTCTCTCCTCATGATCGTCGAGAGGCTGAAGCGTCCCCTCATATCCTCGTCTTCTCAGCGCCCGCAGCAGCAGGTCATCGCAGACGTGCGGATTCTTCGGCAATAGAGGCCCATGAAGGTAGGTTCCGATCACATTCCGGTATATAACACCCTCCTCATGGTCCCTGCCATTGTTTCCATAGCCGAAGACGACCCTTCCAAACGGCTTCACACCCTCCCCCAGATGTGTTCTGCCGCCATGGTTTTCAAACCCGACAACCGGATACGGATAACGGTCATTCTTCAGGACAATATTGGATATCAACCTCGGGGACCCCTGCTCCGTATACAGATCTGCCAGGTGCAGACCTTCCATCTTCCCCTGTGGTGTGTTGTAATAATGGCCGAGCAGCTGATAGCCGCCGCAGACTGCAATCGTTGTTCCGCCGTCCTCGACGTAATCCCTGAAATCTTTCTGAATCTGCTGGAGCTTCCTGCAGACAATCATCTGTTCCCGGTCGGATCCGCCTCCGAGCAGAACGATGTCAAGATCCGAAAAATCCACCCTGTCATCGATGCAGAACCGCCGGACTTCCACATCGAACCCGCGCCACAAAAGACGCATCTTCAGGCACTGAATATTCCCCCTGTCCCCGTACAGGTTCAGAAGATCCGGATACAGGTGGCCGATTGTAAGCTTCATCTTGCACCCTCCCTTCGGCCTTCCATCTCCCCGAGAATTTTATGCGTACTGTAGAGCGCCGTGTAGTTGACCAGTACATACGGTTTCCGCAGCCGTCCTTCAGCCGCTTTTCGATGGCGGTCCGAACGTCCGCCTCAAGATCGGCATGGATTCCGACATACTTCAGACGGAGCCGCATATCCTGACATCTCAGCCCGGAGACTGTGATGGAACGTATGCTCTGATTCGCAAACCGGTCAAAATCGACATCCCACAGCCAGGAGATATCTGTTCCGTCCTGAGCGTTGTCGTTGATGACAATGATCAAATCCTTCGGACTTTCATCCTCCATGACGGAAGATATATTCTGGTTGAAACCGGCGGGATTCTTCGCAAGGTTCAGCAGAACCGTCGACCCCCCGATCCGAAACAGTTCATTCCGCCCGAACTCCGGTCTGTACTTCTTCAGCATCTCATCAAAGTGATCTGTCTTCAAACCACAGGTCCTGACCGCCGCATAGCAGGCCAGAATATTGTAGATATTGTAAAAGCCTCTGTAGGAAGCCTCAATATGCCGCAGCGGCAGCTTCCCTTCCCCCGTCACAGCGCGCTGTACGACGTCAAAGGAAAGACCGCCCTTCAGGCCGATGTGGCAGGCGTCGAAGTCCACATCTGGCCGCCTGAATCCACAGTGCGGGCAATGGTAGACGCCCAGCTGACTAAAATGATAGAAGTCATAGACCAGACGATGCCCGCATTTCTTGCAGAACTGGCCTTCCCGGATCTCATGGTCATCCTCTCTGTGAAAGACCTGCTCGGATATGCCGTATGTCACAACCTTGTGACCGCTTTCAAGCGCCAGATAGCTGCTCAGCGAGTCGTCGGCATTGACGATGATGGTCATATCCGGTGCCATATCCATGGCTTCCTTCAGAAGGTTCATCGTGATATCGATCTCTCCGTAGCGGTCCAGCTGGTCACGGAACAGATTCGTCAGAACCATATAATCCGGCTTCATATGAGGAAAGACCCGCTTTGCGGAGGCTTCGTCGACTTCAATGACCGCATTGTCTGCATCCACCCGTCTCGATACCCTCGATGCCAGCACAAACGCAGCCACCACGCCCATCAGCATGTTGGATCCGGTGTGATTGCAGACAACCTTTCTTCCCTCCGCCTCATTGCAGAGCAGATCAGATTGTTTGTGGTCGTCTTGCCATTCGTCCCGCAGGTGACAATGATCTCACCCCTCACCTGGGCGGACAGCTTCTTCAATATACCCGGGTCAATCTTCATGGCCAGCTTTCCGGCCATCGTGACCCCCTGTTTTCCAGCGACCCTGCAGGCAAAGCTCAGAAGCTTTGCGGATGCGATCGCGAGCGATGTGCGAAATTCCATAGCACTCCTCCGGTGCCGGCGCCTGGTTCATTACTGAACGGAGGTTTCATTTCTGTCTCCGGACTGATACCACGAGGCCACCTTCTCAGACAGATCCCTGATCTGTGCCTGCGCCTGCTCATTTTCTCCATTCAGATCATTGGACAATACAACGAGGATATAGCCGGGTGACGTCTTTTCACCTTCCGTCTCCGGAGCAAATACAATCGCGGAGTCATTCTCAATACACCCGAGCCCGTACCCGTCCGGCATCTCTCCCGTCTTGTTTCCGGAAGAATAGCCCTCCGGAAGACCGGCTGGAATCTTGGATGTCAGCGTCTGTTTCTTCAGGATGTCGAGCATCTTGGCGGAAGCTTCCTCATTCACAAGCTTCCCTTCATACAGATCCAGGTAAAACTTTCTCACATCTGCAGCAGATGTGTAATTGTCACCCTCGGAAAGATCCGCAGCCATAAACCTTCTGCCAAGCGAGGTGTTTGTGTAGCCTTCCTCCCTGCAGAACTGGTTTACCCGCTTCTTTCCTGCATCGAAATCTCCCTGTCCCAGTGCCTCAACAAGCCGGTTCGCAGCATCGTTGTCGCTGACTGTGATCATCTTCTCAATCACATCCCTCAGCTGTCCGCTGTAGCTTTCCCCGAAATTGATGACCGGATCGGTTTTCTCAGGATAGCATATATATCGGTAGACCGCGCCCATGATGAAAAGCTTGATGACACTGGCGGACTGCATCTTCTCGTTTTCTCTGTATCCATATGTGTCTTTGCCGTTCAGATCCTCATATGCAAGTGCCCATTTTTCACCGGAAGTCTCCCATTTCTGAATGGCATCCATCGTTGACGAGAACGGACCCGTCCTATCATCTGCCCGACTGCCTTCTCCGGGAAGCTGATCCTCCTCTGTTTCTGACAGAAGACTTTTCACCGGATTGGACTGATGACCTTTTATTGTCCCCAGCACCATACCTTCCGTCTGACTTTCCGTCTCATCCGGCAGCATCCCCTTCATCTGTCCTGATTCACTGCGATCTGATATCCTGGGATCGCTGCTTTCCTGGATGATCTCACTGACCTCAGACTCACTTTCCGGACTCTCCACCAGATCATCGTCCGGGTTGTCTCCGGTCTCTGTTCCGGACTCCGTCCCGATCTCTGTCTGCCAGGTATCCGTAAACAGCACATCTTCAGCTGTCTCTGTACATCATATTGTGGTCCTACAAAGTATTCTTTCACCCTCCCGCAGGATGAAAGCACTGCCACACTCAGCAGAAGAAAGCCCGCGGCCACCCATTTTTTTCTCATCGATGCCCTGCCCTTTTACAGTGTCTGATCCGGCTGTTCTTCGGAGTCGGAGTTCCCGGATTCACCGGACTGTATCTCATCCATGGACTCCGTCTCATCCTTCGAGGTCTCCCGAACTTTTGCGACCGACACGACTTGGTCGTTATCTCCAAGGTTCATCAGCTTCACCCCGGAGGTGATTCTTCCCAGAACGGATATGTCACTGCAGCTCATTCTGATGATGACACCATCCGAATTGATCATCATGATCTCATCATCCGTATTCACCGCCATCGCAGCCACGACATCGCCGGTTTTACCGGTAATCTTATAACACTTGACGCCTTTTCCGCCGCGAATCTGCGGAGAAAATTCATTGATATCCGTCAGCTTTCCCATTCCCTTTCCGGAAACGGTCAGCATGTACGGTGCCTCCGATGCCGTCAGCATTCCGACCACTTCATCTCCATCCTGAAGGGTAATGCCGCGCACACCCATCGATACTCTCCCGGTCAGGCGCGCATCCCCTTCCTGGAAACGAATGCAGGCTCCATATTTCGTCACCAGCAGAATATCCTGCCGGTTATCAGTCGCCATAACATTGATCAGCTCGTCATCATCTCTCAGAATGATGGCCGTCAGGCCGTTCTTCCGGACATTGCTATACTCGGAGACGGATGTCCGCTTGATGATGCCCTTTCTGGTCGCCATCACAAGCGTGGCATCCGGCCCGACCTCCTCATCGGAGCCGACCGGAATCACAGCCGATACCTTCTCCTCCGGCTGAAGCTGGAGCAGGTTGATGATTGCGGTTCCCCTTGCGGTTCTGCCCGCCTCCGGAATCTCATAGGTCTTCAGACGGAAGACACGGCCCTTGTTCGTAAAAAACATCAGGTCCGCATGTGTATCGGTCATCGAAGCTGATCAATGTAGTCGTCCTTCAACGTCTCGATGCCCTTGATCCCTCTTCCGCCTCTGTTCTGGCTGCGGAAGTTGTCATTGCTCATCCGCTTGATATAGCCCAGCTTCGTCATCGTGATAACGACGTCCCGGCGTTCGATCAGATCCTCGATGCCCATATCGTCCGGAGCGAAGCCGATCTTCGTCCTCCTCTCATCCCCGAATTTTTCAGAGATTTCAAGCAGCTCTTTTCTGATCACGCCAAGCAGCTCCTTTTTGTCGGACAAAATCGCCGTCAGCCGCTCAATCAGCTTCATCAGGGAAGCATATTCTTCCTCAATCTTGCTTCTTTCCAGACCTGTCAGCGTACGCAGACGCATATCCACAATCGCCTGTGCCTGAACATCGTCCATACCAAACCGCTTCATCAATTCTGCTTTTGCAAGCGCGACGCTCTCGCTTCCGCGGATGATCCGGATCACTTCATCGATGTTGTCAAGTGCAATCAGCAGGCCTTTTAAAATATGAGCCCGCTCCTTTGCCTTGTTCAGATCATACTTCGTCCTTCTAGTGACAACATCCTCCTGGTGTTTCAGATAGTACTGGAGGATCTCGGCAAGGTTCAGCACCTTCGGTTTGCCGTCCACAAGCGCCAGCATGATGACGCCGAATGTATCCTGAAGCTGCGTATGCATGTACAGCCTGTTCAGTACAACATTCGGATTGGCGTCCTTGCGGATATCGATTGAAATCCGCATTCCCTCCCTTGAAGACTCATCTGTGATACCGGTAATTCCATCAATCCGTTTGTCCCTGACAAGCTCCGCGATCTTCTCGATCAAACGTGCTTTGTTCACAAGATACGGAAGCTCCGTGACGATGATCTTGCTCTTTCCGCTCGGCATCGTCTCGATATTTGTAACTGCGCGCACAATGATCTTGCCCCGGCCCGTCCGGTAAGCTTCGCTGATGCCTCTTGTCCCGAGAATCTCCGCTCCTGTCGGAAAATCAGGTCCCTTGATGATCTTCATCACTTCATCAATGGAGGTCTCACGGTTCTCCTCCACACGATTATCGATCATCTTTACGCAGGCACCGATCACTTCCTTCAGATTGTGCGGCGGAATGTTCGTCGCCATGCCGACGGCAATACCGGTGGTGCCATTCACAAGAAGATTCGGAAAGCGGGCAGGCAGAATCGTCGGCTCTTTCTCCGTCTCATCGAAGTTCGGCACAAAGTCAACCGTATCCTTGTTGATATCGACCAGCATCTGCATCGAGATCTTCGAGAGCCGTGCCTCTGTATAACGCATGGCTGCCGCTCCGTCTCCGTCCACAGATCCGAAATTCCCATGGCCGTCCACCAGCGGATACCGCATGGACCACTCCTGAGCCATGTTGACCAGGGCTCCGTAGATCGAGGAATCCCCGTGCGGATGGAACTTACCCATTGTATCACCGACGATACGCGCGCACTTTCTGTGCGGCTTGTCGGGTCCGTTGTTCAGCTCAATCATCGCATACAGGATACGCCGCTGCACAGGTTTCAGACCGTCCCTCACATCCGGAAGCGCCCTGGAGGCGATGACCGACATCGAATACATGATGTAGGACTCCTCCATCGTCTTCTGAAGATCCACTTCCCTGATCTGGTCGAATACTTTCTCGTCCATGCTATCTCCCTGTTTCTATCTCTTATACGTCCAGATTGCCGACGCGCTTTGCATTTTCCTCGATAAACTCCCGCCTGGGTTGACCTGGTCGCCCATCAGGGTTGTAAATGTCACATCCACAGAAGACTCATCGTCATCGTCCATGGATACCTGCTTGAGAATGCGCTTTGACGGATCCATCGTGGTCTCCCACAGCTGCTCCGGATCCATCTCTCCCAGTCCCTTGTAACGCTGAATCTTGTTGTTCTGGTCACGCCCGACCTGACTGATAATATCTGCCAGCTCCTCGTCTGTGTAGGCATACCAGACCTTCTGGTTCTTCTCGAGCTTATACAGCGGAGGCGTCGCCAGGTAGACATGCCCCTGTTTGATCAGCTCCGGCATAAAGCGATAGAAGAAGGTCAGCAGAAGCGTCGCGATGTGGGCTCCGTCGACATCGGCATCGGTCATGATGATGATCCGGTCATAGCGAAGCTTTGTAATATCGAAATCCTCATGGATCCCGCAGCCGAATGCCGTGATCATCGCCTTGATCTCTGCATTGCCCAGAACACGGTCCAGTCTTGCTTTTTCGACGTTGAGGATCTTTCCTCTGAGCGGAAGAATGGCCTGCGTCGCACGCGCACGTGCCGTCTTGGCGGAGCCTCCTGCGGAATCTCCCTCGACCAGAAAGATCTCACAATTCTTCGGATCCTTATCCGTGCAGTCCGCAAGCTTTCCCGGGAGTGACATCCCATCAAGCGCAGACTTTCTTCTCGTCAGGTCTCTCGCCTTCCTGGCCGCGTCCCTGGCCCTCTGCGCCATCACAGACTTCTCGACAATCAGCTTTCCGACCTGCGGATGCTGCTCCAGATAGATCGAAAGCTTTTCGGAGAGAAGGCTCTCAACCGCCCCTCTCGCCTCGGAATTGCCAAGCTTCTGCTTGGTCTGTCCCTCAAACTGCGGCTCTGAAATCTTGATGGAGATGACCGCTGTCAGCCCCTCCCGGATATCATCTCCGGTCAGATTCTCCGCACTGCCTTGAGCAGCTTCATGGAGCGCGCATAATCGTTGAACGTCTTGGTCAGCGCGTTCCGGAAACCTGTCATATGCGTGCCGCCCTCCGGCGTGATGATATTGTTGACAAATGAATAGACCGATTCGTTGTACCCGTCGTTGTGCTGGAAGGCAACCTCGACATAGACGCCATCCTTCATGCCCTCACAGTCGATGACATCCGGGTAAAGCGGCGTCTTCCCCTTGTTCAGATATTGAACAAACTCCCGGATTCCACCCTCATAATGGAAAGACCGCTCCTTCGGCGGATTCTCCCGCTCGTCCGTGAGCGTAATGCGAAGTCCCTTTGTCAGGAATGCAACCTCCCGAAGTCTCTGCTTGAGCGTGTCAAAATCAAAGACCGTTGTCTCAAAGACCTCCTGTCCGGCAGAAAGGTCACCTTCGTCCCTCTCTTGTCCGGCTCGCATTCTCCCACAACCTTCAGGCTGCTGACAGCCCTGCCCCTCTCATATCGCTGGTAATAGACCTTGCCTTCATGGAAGACCTCCACCTCGAGATAAGTGGAAAGTGCATTCACAACAGATGCTCCGACACCGTGGAGGCCGCCGGATACCTTGTATCCGCCGCCGCCAAACTTTCCGCCGGCATGAAGCACCGTGAAGACAACCTCCACAGCCGGCTTGCCGGTCTTCGAATTGATCCCGACCGGGATGCCGCGCCCGTCATCCGTTACCGTGACCGAATTATCCGGATGGATGATGACGCGGATATGCGTGCAGTAGCCGGCAAGCGCCTCATCGACCGAATTGTCCACAATCTCATAGACGAGGTGATGCAGGCCTCTCGCCGAAGTCGAACCGATGTACATGCCAGGTCTCTTCCTGACCGCCTCAAGCCCTTCCAGGATCTGGATCTGGTCCGCCCCGTACTCACCGGTCACTTCCGTATCTTCTGTTCCCATTCCATCCTCCGTATGTACGAAACCTGCCCGTCCGAAGCGGGCAGACAGTTATTCTGATACCAGCCAGCCGCACAGCCGAAACTGCCGTTTTACGCCAGACTTGTGCAGCGGCATCTGAAAAGCCTTTTATGAGCTATTATAACACAGGATCGGGGATATTTGACGGTTCCGGCTGCACATGCCCGCCCTGTACGTGGAATCGTTTGTCGATATGAAAACCGGAACGAACATACTCCTCGATTCCGGTGCATGTGATGAAGGTCTGGATATCGCCGATCGACTCCAGAAGCGCCTGCTGCCTGCCTGCGTCGAGCTCCGACAGAACATCATCCAGAAGAAGAACAGGAGGATCCCCTGCCTTTTTCTTTACCAGCTCAATTTCCGCCAGCTTCAGGGAGAGCGCCGCACTCCTCTGCTGCCCCTGGGAACCGTAATGTCTCAGATTCACCTCATCGGACAGAAATACAAGGTCATCCCTGTGCGGTCCTGTCATCGTGCTGCAGAGATAAAGATCCCGCTGTCTGCCGTCTTTTAGCGCCGACGCATATGCATCCGCCTCCACATTCTTCTCATAGCGGACGATCAGATGCTCTCTTCCTCCGCTGAGCTTCTCGTGAATCGGCCGGATGATCTCATTGAGAACCTGTACAAAAGATTCCCTGATCCGGATGATGATGCTGCCGTACCGGACCAGCTGCTCATCCCACACATCCAGTGTCTCCATGTCCCGCCTGTCCGTGGAAAGCGTCTTCAGAAGTTTTCCGCGCTGTTCCAGCACCTTGTTGTAGGACGTGAGCGCAGAGACATATACCTTGTCAAGCTGACAGAGCTCCATATCCAGAAAACGACGGCGTCCGGCAGGCCCATCCTTGATGATCGACAGATCCTCCGGAGAGAAGAGGATGAAATGTCCGAGCCCGATGAGTTCAGCTGCCCGTCTGACAGGCACCATGTTGACGGCGATTCCCTTTGCCCTGCCAGCCCTGAGGAGCATATCGATACGCCAGGAGACATCCCCCTTCCGCATCATCATCTGAAGATGGGATTCATTCTCCCCAAACCGGATCATCTCCCGGTCTTTGGAAGTCCGGTGGGACTTCGTCGTTCCGCAGACATAGACCGCCTCCAGAATGTTGGTCTTCCCCTGCGCATTCTCCCCGTAAAATAAATTCGTCCCTGGAGAAAATTCCAGAGAAAGCTCCTCATAATTTCTGAAATTCTGAAGCTTCAGAGAATCAATTTTCATCAGCGGACCCTGATCTCCTCGCCGCCGAAGGCAACCACATCGCCTGCGTGGATCTTCTTTCCTCTCATCGTGCAGACTTCTCCGTTCACGGAAGCCTTTCCCTCCTCGATGGCATATTTTGCCTCCACGCCGGAATCCACCAGGCCTGCCGCCTTCAGAAGCTGGCCAAGCTTGATGAAATCCTCCTCACCGTGCAGTTGAAATTCTCTCATATGGCACCTCCTGCGCCGCTTTCAGAGCGCCGATTCTATTCCGCCGCCTGGCAGATTCTGACAGATCCGGCCGCCTGCCTTAAGCCACAAAGTTGACCGGAAGGATCAGGTAAACATACGACTGCTGTTCATCCCGGATAAAACAGGGTGACTTTGAGTTGAGAAAATAGATTGTAATCTCATCGTCCCGGATGACATTCAGAGCATCTGCGACAAACTTCGGATTGAAGCCGATCATCAGATCCTTTCCTTCCTTTGTGATCTGGATGTCGTCACTCATCGATCCTCTTGCCGGAGAGTTGATCTTCAGATTCATGTCCCGGTCTGTGATGGAGACAACCAGCGGACGCTTCTCTGACTCACTCGTAAACAGCATTGCACGACCGACGGATGCCGACAGATCCGCCTTCCGGACCGTGATCTTTGTATCAAAGTCATTCGACAGCATCTGGTCAATCCGGAAATAAGTTCCTTCGATCAATCTCGATACGACAATGGTACCTTCCAGATCGAACAGAACCTCGTTCTTTGTAAAGTAAATATGGACCTTGTCCTCCTCCTCGCCGCTCATGATCTTCTGAAGATCGGACAGTGTCTTTCCCGGGATAATGACCTTGAAGGTCGGAACGACCTCATCCAGCTTCATCCGCCTGATCGCGATGCGGTGTCCGTCCAGACAGACCATACGGATCTCATTCTCGTTGGTTTCAAGCAGAGCGCCGGTCATCAGCTTGTTTGCATCGTTGACCGCGATCGAAAAGATCGTCTGCTCGATCATCTCCCGGAGTGCGAACTGGCTCATGACAACCGGATTCTCCCGGTCAATGGACGGAAGCGAAGCAAACTCAGTCCCGTCTTTTCCGGCAATCCGAAGCTCGGTGTTCTCGCATGTAATCCGGATCTGAAGATTGCTGTCCGTCGTGATCGTCACCTCGCTGTTTGGAAGCTTGGAGACAATGTCTGAAAACAGCTTCGCGTCGATGCAGATCAGCCCTCTCTCATCGATCTCCCCGGAAACGACTGTCTCAATACCCAGTTCCGTATCGGTTGCCGTAAACTTGATCTGATCGACCGTCGCATCAATCAGGATGCAGGTCAGAATGTCCATCGTTGTCTTGCCTGGGATCGCACTCATAACGGTCCGAATCGCTCTTTGAAGCTCTGTCTTTTGTGCTCTGATTATCATATCGGCATCTCCCTTATGATGATATCTGCTGACTGTATCTGTATCCTCTCTGTCCTGCATGGCCTTGTTTCTGATTCATGGACGCATCTGCGTCGGCAGGAAGGAAGCAGTAATAAGAAAAATCATCAGTACCCTTATTATAGCGCTGTGGATATGTGGAAAACTCCTGAAAATGCTTGATTTATGCGGATTTCCGGAGACAATTCTGTGTGAAAAACTGTACCAGGTCATCCACAATGCGTCCGAATCATCCTGATTTTATCCACCCGGGTTGATCTTCCGCTTCAGGACATCGATCGTTCTCTGCATGTCAGGGTACTGCGACATCTCGTCCTCAACAGCCGTGATGCCGTGCATGACGGTCGAATGGTCCCTTGCCAGCACCTTTCCGATGGATTTGTATGGAAGATCCAGCATCTCCCTGCAGAGATACATCACAATCTGGCGAGGCTGCGCAATCTCTGCATTGCGCTTTTTTGAAAGAATATCGGCTCTTGTGATCCCGAAATGCTCCGAGACGATATCGATGATTGTATCGGCCGTGATCGGCTGCCCTTCCTCCGGGGATATGAGGTCCCGCAGGGCGTCCTTTGCCAGCTGGATATCGATCGGCCGCCCGTGGTCGAGCCGGCTGAAGGCAATCAGCTTGATCAGGGCTCCCTCCAGCTCACGGATGTTGGACTTGATGTTGGTTGCAATGTACTGCAGAACCTCATTGTCCACCTGATACCCTTCTGTCTCCGCTTTCTTCTGCAGAATGGCCATCCGGGTCTCGTAATCCGGTTTTTTGACATCTGCTTGAAGTCCCCAGGCAAGACGGTTCTTCAGCCGGTCATCAAGCGCGTCAAATTCCTTCGGAGGCCTGTCCGAGGAGATGATGATCTGCTTGCTCTGGTCAAACAGGTCGTTGAACGTATGGAAAAATTCGTTTTGCGTTGCGTCCTTTCCAATGATGAACTGGATATCATCGATCAGGAGAACATCAATGTTGCGGTACTTGTGGCGGAACGCATTGAGCATACTCACGTTGTTGGAATTCTTGAGTGCGGAGATCAGCTCATTGGTGAAGACCTCGGAAGAGACGTAGCGCACAATCTTGTCCGGCTGTGTCGTGATGATGTGATGCGCGATCGAGTGCATCAGGTGTGTCTTTCCGAGGCCGGATCCTCCATATATAAAGAAGGGATTGTACACCTTTCCCGGCGCTTCGGCGATTGCGACAGCGGCTGCATAGGCAAAACGGTTGTTTTCACCTACAACAAAGGTATCGAAGGTGTAGCGTGGGTTGAGTCCTGCCTCCTCAAGCGCAAGCCTGGCCTTCGGCGGAATCTCCTCCTCAGTTTCCTTCTTCTTTGCCTGATTGGCTGTCCGCAGCCGGTTCTCACGCGCCTGCTCGGGTGTGATATATTCCAGCTCGTACTCCACTCCTGTCATCTCCGCAATCGCGACCTTCAGCTGGATGGTATACTTCTTCTGAATATACTCGATTGCCATCTGTCCGTTCGGGACAAGGATGCTGATCGTGTTTCCCTCAATCTGAAAGATGGTCAGCGGCTTCAGCCATGCCTTGAACGCGACGTCAGAGACTTCATATTCCTGATGGACATTCTCCAGAATGTCCGCCCATTTCTCTTCTACAACTTCCATAAGTCACAACCTGCACTTTTCATACGATGCGGAAAAATGTCAAAATTTGACACGAATATTTAAAGTTTACTTGAAAGCTGTGTTTTTTTCAACAGCAGGGCAGAGGGAGGTGTGGATAACTTCATTTCCGGGATGTGGATACAGAAATACGTGTTTTACGGGATTTTCAGACCGGAATATAGAAAAATGCACCTGTGAACACACAGTTGTCCACCGCGCTTTCTGGAGATATCCACATAAAAAGGTGGATAAGTTTTCTGCTTGACGGGGCATACGCTTCTGCATATAATTATAGCGATGTTTTCTCGATTAACTGTGTACGGACTGTTTCCCTATAGCAGAAAAGAATATGAGAGAATAGACCGGCAGCTGTTGAAGCAGCCGGGAATCGGGAGCAAAGGGGGTGTTTGAACCATGGCAAAGATGACATTTCAGCCGCATAAGAAGCAGTATCACAGAGTCCACGGGTTCCGCGCCAGAATGGCGACAAAGGGCGGAAGAAAGGTTCTGGCTGCAAGAAGAGCAAAGGGAAGAAAAGCTCTTACCGTCTGATGCGGATATTGAACTTAGCAGGGAATTATGATGAAAGAGTTTCGGAGATGCTCGAAGCTCTTTCTTCATATTATGCAGTGTGCAGCCCCGTCTGAGGGGCGGGCGATTTGGCAGATATTTATGAAATACTCGAATACATCAGAAAGTCTGAAAGACAATCGGGATTTCCAGAAGGTGTACCAGTATGGAAAGTCTGCTGCAAACCGGACACTCGTTCTGTATATGTACCCGCGGGCTGAGAAGATGAGACAGCTGGAGCAGGGGGAAGGGGAGAAAGTACCCCGGATGCCCTATTCCTGGAAGACGGCGGGGTATACGAAAAACCGTGTCGGCATATCGGTGAGCAAAAAAGTGGGAAACAGCGTCGTGAGACATCATCTGTGCAGACTTGTGAGAGAAAGCTATCGTTTGAATGAAGATAAATTCGACAGGGGCCTCGATCTTGTCGTGATCGTCAGGCCGGGCGCGAGAGAACTTCCGTTCTCTGATATTGACCGCGCGCTGCTCCATGTATCCCGTAAGCTCGGGGTGCTTCAGAAGACAGAGGGAGCAGAAAAGAAGAATACAATCGGGGAGAGCAGATGAAACATATGATGATCAGGGCAATCCGCTGGTATCAGAAGTATCTGTCTCCACTCAAGACCACCCGCTGTCCGTATATTCCGACCTGCAGCAACTATGCCCTGCAGGCAATCGAAAAGTACGGTGCGCTGAAGGGCGGCATACTTGCAGGCTGGAGAATTCTGAGGTGCAATCCATTTTCGCACGGAGGATACGACCCGGTTCCGTAAGGAGAAAGGATAATCATGAGCTTACTTACTCAGAGCAACAAATTTCTGATCGGCCCTGTTGCCGTTGGGCTGGGGTGGATCATGGCTGGTCTGTTCTGGCTGATGTCCCTGATCGGGATCAGCAACATCGGTCTGGCCATCATCCTGTTCACCTTCGTGATTCTCATGGCAATGCTTCCGCTCACGTATCGACAGCAGAAGTTTTCCAGGATGACGCCTCTGATGCAGCCGGAGCTGAATGCCATCCAGAAGAAGTACAAGGGAAAGACAGATCAGGTCTCGATGCAGAAGATGAA
>ERZ791624.635-NODE-635-length-22608-cov-2.310380_pt1 | contig 22608 bp, 32 predicted proteins | sample MGYA00510058_ERZ791624 | MGnify/ENA primary metagenome ERZ791624 (study PRJEB30046, sample SAMN00715158) | human gut metagenome | study: EMG produced TPA metagenomics assembly of the A metagenome-wide association study of gut microbiota in type 2...
CAGATACTCTCCATCAACCAGGCGAACCATCCCGGGCGGTCTACCGGGAAGTGTGGATCGGGCTTGGCGGAACCCACTCGGCAGTATATGCCACGGAAGTGAGCGGGGAGGAATATTACACGTTCACGACCGAGGAGTCCGAAAAGATGGAAGTACAGCGGCTGGCAGAAAGATTGGATGGCAACCTGGAACTTGCCGTCCGCCATCTGGCAGAGAAAATGCGAGAGGAACAAGGACAAAGATCAACCCTAAAATGAAAACGATTATGAGAAACAAACCCCTTATGAGACTGGCGGTATGCTGATCGGCATGGCCGCCCTGGTATTGCAAAGTTGTGCGGACGGTGGTACCGACCGTGACAGACTCTGCGGATCGTGGACCAGTGTGGACGGCAAACCGGACGTGTTGGTATATAAGGAAGGAGAGGCCTACAAGGTGACGGTATTCGCCCGTAGTGGCAAGACACGCCGCCTCAGGCCGCAGACCTACCTGTTGGTGGAAGAGAACGGCAACCTGTTTATCAACACGGGCTACCGCATCGATGTGTCCTACAACGAGGCGACAGACGTACTGACTTTCTCCCCCAACGGGGACTATGTACGCAAGGAGGAACGCCCATGAGAGCGAAGTCACTCCTGATAGGAACCGTGCTCGCCTTGTGCGGTACCGCTGTGGACGCCCAATGGGTGGTGACCGACCCCGGCAACCTTGCCCAGAGCATCATCAACATGTCGGACAATATCGTGCATACCTCTTCAACTGCGACAAGTACCGCCCAGAATTTTGCGGAGACGGTGAAGATATACCAGCAGTACAAGAAATACTATGATGCCCTGAAGTCCGTCAACAATCTGGTGAAGGATGCCCGTAAGGTCAGTGAGATTATCCTGATGGTCGGTGATGTGTCGGAAATCTACGTGACCAATTTCCAGAAGATGCTGGGTGACGAGAACTTTTCTCCCGAAGAGCTGGATGCCATCGCTTTCGGTTATACCAAACTTCTGGAAGAGAGCAACGGGGTGTTGCAGGACCTCAGGCAGGTATCAACGTCAGCACCCTTTCCATGACCGACAAGGACCGTATGGACGTGGTGGATGACTGTTATGCCAGTATGCGCCGTTACCGCAATCTCGTGAATTACTATACGAACAGGAATATAGCCGTGAGTTTCCTGCGTGCCCGCAAGAAGAATGACCTTGACCGTGTCCTGAAACTCTATGGCAATGACACCTCCAAATACTGGTAGCCTATGGTATTGTTATCCGTGGATTTCTCGAATCTCCATACCATTCTGGAGAGCCTTTACAATGAAATGATGCCCCTTTGCGGGGATATGCTGGATGTGGCCAAGGGACTTGCCGGACTCGGTGCCCTGTTCTATGTGGCCGTCCGTGTCTGGCAGTCGCTTGCCCGTGCCGAACCGATAGACGTGTATCCGCTTCTGCGCCCGTTTGCGATAGGCATCTGCATCATGCTTTTCCCGACTCTGGTACTCGGAACGATGAATACGGTGCTGAGTCCGATTGTGCAGGGAACCCACAAGATGCTTGAGGGGCAGACGATGGACATGCAGCAGTACCGTGAACAGAAGGACAGGCTGGAACGTGAAGCCATGCTCCGTAATCCGGAAACGGCCTATCTGGTCAGCGATGAGGAGTTTGACCGTCAGCTGGACGAGCTCGGATGGTCGCCCGATGCCATGGCAACCCGTATGGGCATGTATATGGAAGTGGGCATGTACAATCTGGAAAAGAATATCCGTGACGCCTTCCGCAGTCTGCTGGAACTGCTTTTTGCCGCCGCATCCTTGCTGATAGATACGGTAAGGACCTTTTTTCTGGTGGTATTGTCCATCCTTGGTCCCATTGCCTTTGCCTTCAGTGTGTGGGACGGTTTCCAGTCCACGCTCAGCCAGTGGTTCACACGTTACATTTCCGTCTATTTGTGGCTTCCCGTGAGTGACCTTTTCAGCTGTATGCTGGCCAAGATTCAGGTACTTATGCTGCAGAACGACATCCTGGAGCTCCAGAACAATCCGAACTATTCGCTGGACAACTCCAATTCGGTATATGTGATCTTCATGCTGATAGGTATCATCGGATATTTTACCGTGCCGACCGTGGCCGGATGGATTGTGCAGGCAGGCGGTGGCGTAAACTATAACCGCAACATCAACCGTACCGCGACCAAGGCCGGAGGATTTGCAGCCGGTGCCGCAGGTTCCGGACTGGGAAATATCGGAGGGCGTCTGCGTGGAAAATAAACAGAACAGGAACATAAAAATCATGAAAACAGATGGAATTCAAATCACTGACCAATATTGAAAGCAGTTTCAGACGGATACGTCTGATGCTTGCGGTCTTTGTCGGATGCTGTACGCTCGTTACCGTCTTTGCCCTGTGGAACTCATACCGCTTTGCGGAGAAACAGCGTGAGAAAATTTATGTACTCGATGGTGGCAAGTCACTGATGCTTGCCCTTTCACAGGATCTTTCACAGAACCGTCCGGCTGAAGCCAGGGAGCATGTAAGAAGGTTCCATGAGCTATTTTTCGGGCTGTCGCCGCAGAAGGATGCCATAGAGCACAATATCAACCGTGCCTTGCAGCTGGCGGACAAAAGTGCCTATCATTACTATGTGGATTTTGCCGAGAAAGGATATTACAACCGTCTCATTTCCGGCAACATCAACCAGGTGGTACGGGTGGACAGCGTGGTCTGCGACTTTTCCGGCTACCCCTACAGGGCCAGGACGTATGCCCGCCAGATGATTATCCGTGAGAGTAACGTGACGGAACGTTCGCTGGTGACTGACTGCCAGCTTCAGAATACCTCCCGTTCCGATGACAATCCCAACGGCTTTATCATCGAACATCTGATCATACTGGAAAACAAGGACATAAGGAGTGTAGAGCGATGAAAAGGAACCTGACGAGACAGGCGGACCTTCAACTCAGGAGGTTCTGCCACAGACTTACCGTGAAACAGCGCAAGGCCGTTCTCTGGATACTGTTTGTCCCGTTTGCCGCCGCATGTGTCTATACGGCATGCAGACCGTTTATAGGCAGTAAGAACCGGGAGTCCGGAATGGAATTTATGGAAAAGGATTCACTCCGTATGGAGTTCATTCAATCTATTGTAAGAAATGGAGAAAGAAAAAGTCAAGAAAGTAATGGAACGGCTGATGAAACCGTTCAGGCTCCGGTCCTCAAAGGACAGGAAGCCGCTGAGTGAGGAACAGAAACGCAAACGCGCCGGATTTGTGGTGTATCCGCTGATGTTCCTGCTGTGTCTGGGAAGTTTCTATCTGATATTCTCACCTTCCGGGCAGGAACGGGGGCGGCAGGATAAAGGACAGGGATTCAATACGGAAATCCCTTCTCCCGAGGACAGCCGCCTGGAAGGGAACAAGAAGGATGCCTATGAAAAGGCTCTGATGGAACAGGAAAGCAGGAAAAGGAAGACATTCTTTGAAGCTGCGGAGTCCATGTTTGCCAAAGAGGAACGGAAAGACAGTGTCCGTCTTCCCGATAATATTCCACCGGAGAGGAAACAAACACGGAAACGGAAACAGAAAAAGGCAATGCCGGACCGGTCAGTTCCTCAGCCGGAGCCTACCGTGAGATGAACCGTACGCTGGGAAGCATCTATGAACCGCGGACCGATCCGGAAAAGGAAAGGCTTCTGGAAAGGATTGAGGAACTGGAGCGTATGCAGCAACAGCAGCAGAAACAGGAGCCACTGTCAGGCATGGAGGAAAAGATGGCCCTGATGGAAAAATCCTACGAACTGGCCGCCAAATACAATAACCGTCAGGCAGTGGAGACTCCTTCTCCCGTCAGAAAAGTGGAGGACAAAAAAGCCATGCCGGTGAAACAGGTCCACAATGAGGTGGTATCCTCGCTTTCCAGACCCATGAGCGACGAAGAGTTCATATCCGCCTTTTCGGGAGAACGCAATGCCGGTTTCAATACGGCTGTTGACTGGAAGACCGTAACGGAAGGCAATACCATTGCTGCCTGTGTACACGGAACACAGACCGTATCCGACGGACAGGCCTTGCGCCTGCGGCTTACCGAGCCCATGTCCGTTGCCGGACGTTTCATACCGAAAGGGACTGTACTGGTAGGTGGCACACGTATACAGGGTGAACGGCTGGAAATCATGGTCAATGCCGTGGAATACAAGGGAACTATCCTGCCGGTGGAGCTGGAAGTCTATGATCTGGACGGACAGCAGGGAATCCTGGTGCCGGGCTCACTGGAATATGACGCTGCCAGAGAGATTGCCGCCAACATGGGAACCTCGATGAACAGCAGCATCAACATTTCCACCGATGCCGGGGCGCAGATTGCCTCAGATTTGGGAAAAGGTGTGATACAGGGCGTTTCCCAGTACATATCCAAACGGATGCGTACGGTAAAGATTACTTTGAAGGCCGGACACCGGATACTGCTTCATTCACCGGAGAAATGAAATACAGTAAACTATGAAAGAAAAGACAACCATTAAACAAAAGCACATGAAGAAGATTCTGATGATGTTTGCCCTTTTGCTGGGCGTATCGGCTGCCTGGGCGCAGCAGAGTGCGGTGATTATTATGAGGGGCTGACCCGCAAGATCGGTTTCAGCCAGATGATTCCGCCGCACGGACTGGAAATAACGTATGACAAGACCGTCCATGTCATTTTCCCGGCTCCGGTCAAGTATGTGGATCTCGGTTCTACAAACCTGATAGCCGGCAAGGCCGACGGTGCCGAGAATGTAATCCGAGTAAAGGCCACGACACGCAATTTCAGGGAGGAGACCAATATGTCTGTAATAACCGAAGACGGGAACTTCTATACCTTCAACGTGAAGTATGCCGATGAGCCGCTGCTGCTGAATGTGGAGATGTGTGATTTCATCCATGACGGAGAATCGGTGGACCGTCCCAACAATGCCATGGAAATCTATCTGACCGAGCTGGATAACGAGTCACCCCGTCTGGTACGTCTTATCATGAAATCCGTGTATGAGAATGACAAGCGCCGTATCCGTCATATCGGCTGCAAGCGTTTCGGTATCCAGTATCTGCTCAAAGGACTGTACACCCATAATGACCTGCTTTATTTCCATACCCAGGTAAAGAACTCCTCGAATGTGCCCTTTGACGTGGATTTCATTACGTTCAAGGTGGTGGACAAAAAGGTGATGAAGCGTACGGCCATGCAGGAGCAGGTGATTTATCCGCTGCGTGCCTATAATTATGTGACACGTGTAAACGGCAGGGATTCGGAATGCACGGTATTCGCCCTTCCCAAGTTTACGATACCGGACGACAAGAAACTGGTTGTGGAGATGTATGAGAAACAGGGCGGCCGTCACCAGAGTTTTGAGGTGGTCAACGAAGACTTGGTGCATGCGGAAACCATCAATGAACTGAAGGTACGATGAGAACGAAAGTATTGTATATGCTGGCATTGCTGCTTGTCCTTTCCGTGGGACAGGCAGACGCCCAGCGGATTCTGCCAAGGATGCAGGGTGTGGAAATGCGTGGAGGTATGGCTTCCGATAACGGATACTATATGGGAATGATATTTTTAAGCTATGCCAAAGGCGGGAACAAATGGGTATATGGAGCAGAATACCTGCATATGAAACACGGTTACCGTCATGTGACCATCCCTTTTGCGCAGTTTACGGCAGAAGGCGGTTATTACCTGAATTTCCTTTCCGATGCGGGAAAAGTGTTCTTCCTCAATCTAGGAGGATCGGCACTGGCCGGATATGAGACGGTAAACTGGTCCGATAAAAAACTCTATGACGGAGCCACCCTGAAAAACGGCGATGCCTTTGTGTACGGCTGTGCCCTGACGCTGGAGATGGAACTGTACCTTGCCGACCGTGTGGCATTGACGGCTTCCTTGCGTGAGCGTTTCCTGTGGGGCGGAAGTCTCGGACATTGCCATCCCCAGTATGGAATCGGCATCCGTTTTATGATAAATTAGTGGGTTATGGAACTGGAACAGATTAGACAGATTTCCCTTGTCGGTTTTCTTGAAAATCTGGGGCATATGCCTGTATCCCGTAAAGGAAATGATGTCTGGTTCAGATCGCCTTTCAGAAATGAGAGAACCGCATCCTTCAAGGTGGATACGCAGCGGAATGTCTGGTTTGATTTTGGCCTCGGAAAGGGAGGTGACATCTTCCATCTTGCCGGAGAACTGACCGGAAGTACCGGTTTCATGGAACAGCTGGAGTTCCTTTCAGGGAAATCCGGCATCCTTCCCCTCCGGCCTTTACAGGAACGTAAGAAGATACCCCGCGTTTCCGGATTCGAGGACGTGAAAGTGACGGAACTGAGTCATGAGGCATTGAATAGCTACCTGAAAGAGAGAGGAATTGATCCGGCCATGCCGGGAGATTCTGCAAGGAAGTGGCTTATGGAATACGGGGCAAACGGTATTTTGCCATAGGCTTCATGAACCGGAGCGGCGGTTATGAACTCCGTAACCCGATGTTCAAGGGATGCATCTCTCCCAAGGACATTTCCTGTGTGTCCCTGTCCGGAAAGAAACAGGATACGTGCTGTGTGTTTGAATGATTTGTGGATTTCCTTTCGGCATTGGTATTGCGGACTGTGGCGGACGAGGACTGCCTGGTGCTGAACTCTGTATCCAATCTGGAACGGTCGTATGCCGTTCTGGAGGGCTATGGCAAAATCCGGTGCTTTTTTGACCGTGACCGGGCCGGGATTACCGCATTGGAGACTTTGAACATACATTTCGGGAACAAGGTTACGGACTGTTCTGGTTTGTATGATGGATTTAAGGACTTGAATGAATATATGACAAAAACAAAGGAAAACAAATGAAGACAGGAAAGAATATAAGAAAAGGATTTGGGTTGGCAGGCAAGATTGCCATGTTCTGCATAGGTCTGGTCAGTCTTGTACTGACCTCGTGCGAATCCGAGCTGGAAATCCAGCAGAGTTATCCGTTTACCGTGGAAACAATGCCAGTTCCCAAGGAACTGAACAGGAATGAGACGGCGGAAATACGATGCGAGCTCAAAAGTGAGGGCGATTTTGACGGTACGGTCTATACGATCCGTTATTTCCAGTATGACGGGGAAGGTTCCCTGAAACTGGACAACGGTCTTGAATTCAAGCCGAATGACCGTTATCTGCTGGAGAACCGGAAGTTCAGGCTGTATTATACTTCACTATGTGACGAGGCGCAGAACTTCATTGTCGTTGTCGAGGACAACTGGGGAAACATGACGGAAATGGAATTTGACTTCAACAATGCAGGTGATGAAGAGACGGATGCCGTGGAAGATTCTTTGTCAGTTCAGGAAGGAGGTGCCCTATAATAACCGTTAGACTTCTAAGATCAGCACTGCCATTGGTGGTACTGGCCATGACGGTAACTTCCCTGCGTGCACAGGGGAATTTGGAAGACTCACGTTGGGAAACGGCTGTCAGGTGTATCAAGAAATACGAAGGATGGCATGGTCCGGAACATTATCCGTATGTTGCATACGGTCACCGTATCAGAAAAGGGGAAAAGTTTCCTGCCAGACTGACTGAAAGTGAGGGAGACAGTATTCTGAGAAAAGACCTGAAGGAAATGTGTGCATTGTTCCGACATCTGGGAAAGGATTCGTATCTGTTATCCGAAATTTCGGATAATAAAAGTTATCCAAACCAAAATATTATCCCAACTTGACTTTTTATTGTATTGAATATCAGTAAATTGTTATATTTTAGTAGCAGATAATAAAGAGTGATTGTTCCATTATTCAAGAACAGTCACTCATTTATTACTAAGTATTATCTCAATCCAAGAACTGTTGCTAATGAATCTTTATTTCTGATTTTCTTATATTTCTTTTCAACGCCTAAAGTCAGATTGTCTTCCATAGAGCATAAAGCTTGTACCATTTGTTCTGATGAAACTCCTACGTATTTCATTGTCGTTTCGATGCTCTCATGCCCCAATAGTTTTTGTATCTGCGCCAAGTTTACACCGTCTTCCAACCAATGGGTAGCCCGTGCATGCCGAAAACTATGGCAATGAAAATCCGCAGGAATTTCAAGTAGCCCCTGAGACGCAATTCTAACATACATTTTCAACCGCTTGCTAATCGCTTCTGAAGTGATTTTTTTGTTTGCATGGCCATATATGGGGAAAAATACAAAATCAGAAGGTAACGGATTGGCCGGATGGAACAACTTCACATAATGTTTCAGTATTTTTACCATGCTGTTCAACAAATAAATGGTACGTTGTTTATTCCCTTTACCCAAAACAAGAATGTAACTTTTCGTTTCATCCAGGTGCAGTGCCGACAGCCTTAATGATAATATTTCATCTATTCTTGTTCCGGTACTATATAAAAGATTGAACAAGGCAAAATCCCTCTTACCTATTAATGTCCGTGTATTGATGCTTGCAAAAATCCGTTTGATTGTATCTTTTGTGATTACTTCCACTTGTTTTTTAGGTTGCTGCATTCTTTTTATTTCAGCGGCATCACAATCATATTTTATGAATTGGATTTTCTTGTGCGCAAGGAAACGGAGGAAATTTTTCAATATGGAGAGACGATGATTGCATGTTTGCGGGCTGCATTTTCTTACTTCTTTCAGCCACGCAATCCATTCTTCAATCCAGTCCTTACGGAAGCATTCCCCACAAATGGTATTTGAGGTGACTCCCTTCGAGGATTCAAGGAAATCTATATAGATTCCCATTCCCTCTCCGTATGATTTTAAAGCGTTATGGCTCAGATTCCTTATACACGGAAGATAAACCGTATGCCACTCATGGATGGCATCGGCGATAATTGAATGTTCTGCTTTAGTCTTCATATTCAAAATAGTCGTTTAAATCAGGTAAAAGTTCTTCATACCCACCTCCTGTCAGATTTTCCAACTGGTGTGCAAACAGCGGTACAAGCCTGTAATAATATAATGTGTTTTGAATGTAACGGTGTCCCATGGAACGGCTGAGATATAAGAGTTTGTCCATCCATTCAATGCCGCAGTGATCCCAACCGTTTATGTTCACGACCGCATAGTGACTGCGAAAATCATATGCTCTTGCGTGTGCCGTACTGACTTTCTTCCATACTTTCTTAAAACTTGCCGTTACCCATTCTCCGGAATATGGTTTGTCGTACTCGTTAGGAAAGAATATCTTTCTTCCGGGCATGAGATTTTCCATTTTGACATTATACATCTGCAATAGCGACCACATGGATTCGTGCAAGGCAACCCGATGTTCATCTATGCTCTTTGTGTATCTTATATTTATAACACCGGATTGCAAGTCCACGTCTTCTACTCTGAGCAGACGGGCTTCTGTTGTACGCATCCCTGTACTGTACAAAAGTCGGAAAAAGACCGGAACTTCCACTTTCATAAGCGCAGCCCTCATGTCACGGCAATTTATTGGAGGTTCGAGATTGTCCGCTTCATTAAAGAATCTTGCAAGCTCTTCTGGAGTAAACGGATGTGGTTCGAATGATGTGACATTGACTCTTGGAATGGTGGATGGAAGAGGAATATTTACGAAACCACGGCTATTCGCATATTTCAGAAATCCTCTGACACCTACAATTCTGTTATTGCATGACTTTGCGGATTCCGTTTTTTTCTTCTTGCAATAATCAAGGACAATTTCTTCTGTAAGAGCTTCGGCTGACGGATAATTATGGGCGCAGAAGTCATTGAAACGGCGAATCTTGTCCATTGTCCGCCTACTGAATTTTCCAGAGGCTCTTTTGTAAAGTTCATATTTCTTGACTATATGGGATATTGCGGAATAAGAGTATGGCTGTTCTGAAACAAGAATACGCTTTGGCTTAGGTGTGTATTTTATGTCCGGAGGATATGATGGCAATTTGAACGGTGCCCCATATTTCGACCGGATATAACGGATGAAGCGCCTCAAAATAATGCATCGGTTACGGTTTGTATAATAGCTTTCCTTATCTGTCCTTGATGCCCATCCGGAGATAATATCATCCGACAGCACTCCGCCATGATTCATACAGTACTTGGCGAAAGAGTTCAGGTATATGCGGGTTATATAGTCACATTTTCCGATACCAGAGATGAAATTGACATATTCAGACATCAAATCTGCAAATTGGGGTAGATGTGAATCTGTTTTCATTCGAACAACTCCTTTCTTATTGGATAACATTCAATATTGATTCCGCATTCTCTCAGATGAAGGATGTCAGCATCTATATATGGGACTATAGATGAAGAACAGATATGCCCTAAAATATGGCTGATGACCCTAATCTCGGTACCTTTACCAAGTAATTTAGAGGCGAGGTTGTGCCGAAATACGCTGACTCCACGCCCGGATTCACCTTTTCTAAGGTTTAGTTTCTCAAAGACTGTATTGACAATGGTGCCGATACTTTTGTTCTCCAACCTTTCTGTCGCATTCTTCTTGTTGGGAAACAGATACACGGATCCGGCCTCATTGTCCCGTTCATTACGTATGTAATCAAACAATGAGTTTCCAACATGAGGAAGAAGGGGCAACACTATCGGATTACCAGTCTTTTCCTGGACGAAGCTGACTCGTTCCTTCTTCCAATCTATGTCTGTCAATTTCAAGTTGGCAATGTCGCATCCTCTTATGCCAGTATATAAGGCCAATGAAACTATAGCTTTTTCTCTGAAAGTCAAAATATTGTTAGAGTCTGACAAAGCATTTTTTATCACATTGATTTCATCATCCTTAAGATAGTTGAAGTTTTTCCTTTCATATTTCAAATCAGGGAAATAACCTAATACTTTTTTCATGTCGTATAAATCCCCCAACTCTTTAAGGGCTGACGCTATGTGACCGCAATATGTCCTTGAACGCTTTTGCTGTTCTTCTTTAAGGAAAAAGGACAAAACATGTTCTTCTTTGATTTCATCCAATGAAGAGACGTGGAACTTTTGCATCTCAAAAAGGAACATTGTAACGGCATTGGTTTCCATTTTTATTGTGGACTTCTTTTTATGTTCTGCGGCACGTTTCCGGTAAATGTCTATAACTTTCTGAAAACTGGGGTTAAGCATATTATACCTGGAAGGATAGCATAACGGAACAAAGGACTTCTTGTCCGGGTAGTGCCCAAATTCATCATATGCTTGGATAGTACGTAAATGCATCATCCTAAGATCCAATGTCGCTTTTGTATATCCCCTTGTACGGATAAACTTTTCTGCAAATTGTTCATACGAATGAAAACATCCTTCATGTTCAAAAAGAAGTCTTAAAACAAATTTTACTCCTTTGATGTACTGAATGTCATAACCACGGGAAACGAGGTTGTCCAGTAACTTCTTTTGGCTTAATTTTAACTGTGCTATATTCATATTCTTCCTATTGGCTTTAGTGCCATTAGCAAAGATATAGGAATGTATTATCCAAACCTATTCATCCTATAACAGAATGATTTACAGAATAAAAAACTGTATTTTTAGGATAATGCTGGGGTTTGGATAATTGCTGATAGCCTGTCTTGCTTATCAGGTGGGACCATATAGGTTGCTCGGTTATGGTAGGATGCCCAAAAGCACGTTGATAAGGAAACTGGAAGCCGGTAACCGGGACATTTATGCGGACTTCATACGATATTGTCACTATAAAGGAAAGAAGATTCTGTCAATTGAAAGGAGAAGAAAAGAAGAATACAGATTACTGTTTATGCCATAGAGAACAAGACAGCCGTGAATTTGTCATGATTCGCGGCTGTCTTGTTATAATATCCTGTCTAAAAAAAGTGCCAGGGGATAAATGAATCGGTTATACTGTTTCATAGCATCCATATCCAGCTTCATGTTTTTGTAAGGATTTGAATCGTCTGTATAGAAATAGATGTCTGTTGTCTGGTTACCATTTTTTATAATTTTCCCGTTCAATGGTATCGCGTCAACATCCTCGAACTTTTCAAGGGGAAGTCTTTCAATAGAACCGGTTTCCTGTTTGCCGAGACTGTTTGTATAATGATTGAACAGTACAAATCCTTTCCGGGCATAATCAATGTGAATGCCGTATGGACGGTTGCGGTAAAAGTTTTCTCTGGCTTTTTCCTGATAATTTTCCATTATAATACCGGTTTGACAATTTCAATCTTCAATCCGAGCGCATCAATGATACGGCAGAACGTACTGATACCCGGATCTACAATACCTTTTTCAATTCTGGAGATATAGGACTTGTTGGTCCCGATTTTTTCAGCCAGTTCGGACTGGGTCATCTTTTCCTTCTTTCTGGCATCGCATATAATCTGTCCCATGCAGTAGGCGTATGCCTCCTTACGAAACTCCTCACGTTCAGGTGTTCCCGGCTTGCCGAATTCCGCATCCATGATAGCATCGATGCTGGTCAGGTTTTCATTTCTTGCTTTCATAATACTCCTCCTTTATCTTTAATGCCTTTTCTATTTCAGAAGGCGGTGTCTTCTGTGTCTTTTTCTGAAATCCGTTGAACAGGATTACGATGTTCCCGTCATCAAATATGAAGAATACCCGGAAGATATTGCCTCCATATTCAGCACGGATTTCATAGAGCTCTTCACGCAGATACTTCACGAACTTGCTGTTTACCCTTTCCTGTACTTTCAGCATATCAAGAATATAGTATATCTTGCGGGCTTCCTCTTTTCTGAGAGATGAGATAAAGTCCATAAAATAATTCTTGTATGCTGATATGGTACGTTCCTGTTTCATGCAGCAAAGATATAAAAAGTTTACATATCAGGCAACCTTGAAAGATAAAAAAGATTTTATGTTTTATTTCCCAAGTCTGTGAAGTTGATGCAACCCGTTACTATGAAATCCTCTTTTCCGTAGTCAGCCAGTGATTTCAAATCAGAGAGGCTTTTACAGTAGAAAAATATCGTATTATCATATTCTTCAGGTATATCAGTAATTGCGATGTTTACGTATTCAGTATTAAGACTGTCTTTCCATATAATCTCGCACTCTGCAAGTTCAGGTTTTCTCCCGTATGTTTCGACAAATTTCTTGAAACCGTTTTCAATATCATTTTTTACGGCTTCTATGTCGCAGAGAATGGTATAATTGTCACACTTCTCACACCATCCATATAGGAATGACTCATCATCATAATTATAGAACTGTTTTGTATTCGGATTGATGAAGGCATTGCAGATTACATGATTTGCTCCACATTTGCAACATATAACATTTTCTTCCAGTCCTGTATTTTTTATCTGAAAGATGTTAGTCATGGCTTCCAGTATCTCGTTAAGCCACACCGGATTGGCCAAAGCCGCCTCATGGCGGCTTGTGACCTTGTAATTTTCTCCGGTTATCTTATCATGGACTTCAAGTGTGATTCCTTCTCCGACGGCAGTTACCTTGTGTACGGAGCATTCGCACGGATCACCGGTCTTGTCAAACCAGATTACGTAAACCGGATTGTCATTGTCTGTCAATACGACTTCGGAAACCGAGTTTGCCTGCATCAGTGCAAGTATCCTGCCGATGATTTCATCGCACAGGTTTTCAATTCTTTTTTGGAGAATATTCATATTCAGATAAGATTTAGATGTTGGACTTCTTTTTTGTATTTCTCCAGTGAAGGCTTGTATCCCTGTTCATGGATAACGTCCTTCAGCTCTTTCAGGGTATAGGTCCGGGCTATGTCCAGTCCGTAGTCTTCCGCAAAGGCTTCTATTCCAATCAGACAATACCCCATATTGCGGTGTACCGTTTCTGCATTGATTTCCATAGAGTCATCTGTTCCTTTGGGGAGTACAGCCTGCTCCTTCAATTGACAGATCTTGTATTGCAGGCCGGAGGCGAGCCTTTCCATGTTCCTGTCATGGTAGGTCAGTCCGTCCTTGCGGATACAGTATTCCACTGTCTGTCCCATGAAAGAGTTGCGGAATATTTCGCATCCGAGGATGGTACGGATATGTTCCACCTCATAATACCGCATGGCTTGTACATCTTTCAAATCCTTTTGAATCTTCGGAATCCGGAATTGCGGGTCGTTGTCACATATTGTCTTTTCCAGCCATGTCCGGTGGAATGTGGTAATCTGTTTTCTGAACACTGTCTTGGCAGGCATATATCGGTTGGGATGGCGTGTCATGATAAGATAATATTCACTTTCATGCCATCCGCGTTTACATTTTTGTAAGGCGATGTAAGCGAGTCCTATACGGCAGTATCGGCGGCTGTCATCACGGTCTCTGATATGCTCGAAATCCGTTTCACATCCATAGAATTCGGCTGGAAGCCCTGTATATTTTTGGAATTCCATGACCCGTTCCTTGAAATACCGGATATTATCCTGGTCTTTTTGACATAACAACCTGGACATTTCAGGTGTGATGAATTCCATCCGCAGATAATGGAAGTATTGAGGCTTCTCCTTCAGAACCTTCTCGGCAAGTTTTCTGGTCTGTAGTTTCTTCGGCAGTTGAGGGAGCCAGCGCAGACTATGGCCGTATTCGGTGAAATATTCCACAAGTTCCCTGGTCCAGCGTTCCGATGGAATATCAGGGTAGAACGAATCCCTTCTGGCCAGTGCCATACAGACCTCTTTCGTCATCAGGTTCGGTTCAAGAATGAAGTTGTAACTGTTGATTTCTCTTTTTACTTCAAGTGTATGAATAAGTCTTTCCGGTGTCCGGAACCGTCCGGGAAGTTTGTTAAACAGGTTAGGTTCCAGCTCCATTGCTTTGTCAGCCATGGCATCATCCGCATGTTTGGAGAACCACTCGTAATGTCCGTATGAATCGAAAATGCCATGCAGGTTGCCTGTCTTGTGACAGATGGCCTTCCATACGGTGTCATAGTCAAGCCAGCGTGTATCCACTTCCTTGATACAGCGTATGGCCCATTCCTTGTAGTATGCTGCCTGTTTGAAACATTTAGGCATCATTTTGTCGATAGTCATGGTTGCGATACGTCCGTCATGGATCAGTTCTTTCCAAAGTCTGAAATCCTTGGCTTGTCGCGGAACGAAAGAAAGCATGACGCTTGTTTCATATAAGAACTGCTGTTCATACCTCTCTGAACAGTACCGGTAACCTCCGTTTTGCTGTACGTCACGGTAAAGGGAGTATATTGCATCACGGACTGTTCCGTTGTTCCATGAGGATGAAGGTATCAGATGCAGGTAGTGCATGAAATTCCTGTGTGCGAACAGCGATTCAAGTATGTCACTGTTCCTGTATTTTTCCGGTATGTCAGGAAAATTACTCTTTTCGGCCTTTATTGCCCTTAGACAAATCTGGCGGTTACGTTTTTCTTCAGGTATCTTCGAAAGCTGCCAGGAACGCCATCCGTAATCATCTGTTTTGAATATACTGTCAAGTATTTCAGAAGTAATATATTTCTCCGGCAGATAGTTGACCAGTTCCGGACGGTGTTCGGTCGCGGCCAGTTCAACCATTTCCATTGTGATGAATTTGTCCGGCATACATGATATAGCCTTTGTCATATTGATTTCTTTCATGATTCCAGTTTTTTAGGTTTGATGGTAAGCATTCGATAAACTCCCCCTTTCATTCTAAAAATGTGATATTACTTTTGTAATCAAAGTAAAAAAGCTCAATTGTTATGTCACATCAATGGACCATGGAAGATTTTGAATCTATTTATTCCCGTTTCAAGTCGAGCGGACTGTCAGTTATGGATTTTTGTTCGAATGAATGTATTCGTCCCAAACGTTTCTACGAGTGGCGTTCCAAGCTGTTGCGCAAAGGCGGCTTTATCCCGGTAAAGGTAAACAGTAAGGGCCAGGTCAGTCTTCCCCATAAGGAGAAATCCCTGCTGTCTGCCCCTCCGGTCAGCCCGTCGCCAATTCCCCAGCCGCTATGTGAGATCTCCTATCCCAATGGCGTCACAGTCCGCTTGAACAGCCCTTTGTCACCGGAGGTATTGCAAACCCTGATATTTTTGAATTCAAACCGTTAGCCTATGTTTTCTTTGAATGAATCCAACAGATATTATCTTTACCCGTATCCGACAGACATGCGTAAGAGTTTTTATACGCTTAGCGGCATCGTGACCAACCAGATGGGAAAGAATGTACGGGACGGTGACGCTTTCATTTTTATCAATGCGAATTGTACCTGTATGAAAATCCTCCATATGGAATATGGTGGTCTGGTGATATACCATATGAGGCTGGAACATGGGCACTTCCATCTGCCGGTCATAAATACGGAGGAAGGTCGGATTAAAGCGATTGAAACCTTCTGGAATGACCTTGTGATGATGGTTCAAGGAATGGACGGCAGCAAGGTCAGGCGTTATAAAAGGAGTGGTTTCCATGGGTTGTAGTTGTAACAAATTATAACATATACAATGCCGTATTCCGGCTGTTTTTTAGTATCTTAGCATCATATTTAAACGATTATGCCAACCGATAAGGAATTACTGATAAAGGATCTCATGCACAAATGCGACTGTCTGTATAGAGAAAACAGCCGGTTGAAGGAGATGGTGTCCACGCAGCCCCTTAAAGCTGCGGACAAAGAGGTGTATGAGGCTTTATTGTCTGACAAGGATGCCATAATCGCCCAAAAGGAAGCAAAAATCAACAGTCTGGAGCAACGTGTATCCTATCTTGAACGGCAGTTGTACGGTAAGAAGGCGGAAAAGTTCATAAAGCCTGACGCCCAGGACCGCTGGCTGGATTTTGAAGGCTTTGACATGCTTCCCCAGGAGGCTGAAGCCGCAGAAGAAGCAGAAAAGGAGTTGAAGGCTACCAGAGAAGCGATCATCGCCCGTAAAAAAGCGGGGAAGCAGCATCCTGCGAGAAAATCCCTTCCGGAGAATCTTGAGCGTGAGGTGGTCCATATATATCCCGAAGGGTATAATCCGGAAGAGTGGACGCTCCTTCCCGGAGAGGAAGTGACCGAGATCCTTATGCACGAGCCCGAGAAGTTCTATATCCGCAGGATAGTGCGCCATACAGCCAAACGGAAGGGTACAAACGAGTTCAAGACCGGCCCGCTTCCCGTCATGCCAATAGCAAAGAGCTATGCCTCTGCCTCATTGCTGGCAGACATGATGATAGGGAAATATGTGGATCACATACCGTTCCACAGGCAACTGGAACAGTTCAAACGTGTGGGGGTACATCTCCCCGCGTCAACGGTCAACGACTGGTTCAAGGATGTGGCGGATTTGCTAAGGCCCCTTTACTTCCGATTATGGGAGCTGGTGATGCAGACTGACTACATACAGTCGGATGAAACGACAATCCCCGTGATGAATGACGAGAGACACAAGATGGTCAAAGGTTATATCTGGCTTGTGCGCAGTGTCATGACCGGACGTCAGTTCTTTTACTATGACAAGGGTTCCCGAAGTGGAAAGGTGGTGCTGAAACTCTTCGGCAAGTTCCGGGGAGCCATACAGACGGACGGATACGAAAGGTACGAGATGCTGGACGCCAAGAAAGGTATTATCCTTCTTGGCTGTTGGGCCCATGCACGCAGACATTTTTGGGAGGCAAGAAAGAATGACATGCAGCGTGCCGACTATGCGCTCGCACAGATACAGTTGCTTTATGACGTGGAGCGTAAGGCTGACGATGAACGCCTGACTTACGAACAGAGGGCTGAACTTAGGGCACGTCTTGCATATCCCATACTTGTGCGCTTCGAGAAATGGCTGGTCAATGAATATCCCAAAGTAATGAAAGACAGTCCGATCGGAAAAGCCATAAAATATACATACGGAAGGTTCGACAAACTCTCCAGGTACCATCTGGACGGTCGTTACAGACCGGATAATAACGAGATAGAAAATAAAGTGCGGCCTGTCGCGTGCGGCAGACGTAATTACCTGTTCTGTGGCAATAATGATGCCGCTGAAGATGCGGCGGTGCTCTACTCGTTCTTCGGCTGCTGCAAGGCTGCCGGGGCTGACTTCCGCACGTGGCTGATCTACTTCCTTGAACATATACATGATTATGACGATGACTACTCGATGGATCTGGCCGAATTGTTACCTGACAATCTGTTATCCAAGGGCAAGATATTATCCGTTACGTCACCGGAATCTCCCAAGAAAGACTCCTGATACCTTCGTAAATCTCGCCTAAACACGGGAAAACTACCGTTTTATGCCAATCAAGACGGGAAAATAGGGAATAAAGTGCCGTTTTTATCTTCATTATCCCCGATAAATAGGGAAAATAAGGGAAAGAATACCCTTTTATACCAATTATGGCGGGAAAGTAGGGATAAAAATATCGCTTTATCACATTTGTCACAGGAAAATAAGGGGCAAAGGGGAAAAACTTCCTTTTATCCGCTCCATTAGTAGGGATAATATCAATTACTATAGAACCCGCACATCTTTGGGTTGAATTGATGTAACAATAAATCATAGAACGATAAAATGAATAAACGACATTATGAACATACGTTACCCAATATACGAGGGAGTTTATCGAATACTTACGTTTATGAATGGGATTCTTTGTCATTCCAAGTCTCTTGCGCGGACTGGATTATAGGGACAGGACTGTACCAGGTAATTGGTATTTCTGCCCTGAGTCTGACTGTGCTGTCTGAAACATTCGATGTCATCTTCCTCCAGTTTCAGTTTTCTTCTGTTCTTTTGCAGGAAGTCTGCTGCCTTTTCTATGGAAGAGAAGACCGCCTTTGGCTCGAATGAACTGTATTCGTGCCATGCGTTGCAGCTGAAAAGGATATACATTTCAGCCTTTATTCTGTTACTTGCTGCCATATCTTATCTGATTATTCGGGTTGATAAATGACAAAACCCGATTCCGCTGGTGACGGAACCGGGCCTGTCGTATTCGGTTTCAGGTTCTAATTCTGGTTATATGAAAGCAGGAAATCGGCCATTGCTCCGTTCTGTGGAATCATGGCAGGAAAATCAGTCTTTCCCGGTTTATAGATTTCTGTCGCTACATTGTAGACATCCCACGCTGTAATGCGTGGCTGTTCAAGTGAGAGTTTGAGCAGTTCTTCCGTAAACACGGAAATCTGTCCCTGGTTAAGCGGATAGGTGTCCACCTGTGATGCCAGTCTTTTGTCTGCACTGTCATGGGATACACGCAGAGCCGTCAACATACCGATGATCATGTACAATTCACCGGGTGTCAACACCTTTTCCTTGAGCCTTTGGATTCGGCTTCTGTCCGCATCCATGTCACGCTCAAAATTGCGCATCCAGTCATCCACCTTCCCGAGCAGTTCCTCGGTAGTCACCTTGTCCTTACCGTAGTTGGCAACGCTTCGTTCGGGTGAAAGGATACACTGGTTGTGGCAGATACGTACGCAGGGACCTATTGCCGCCTGGATACCGTCCTGATGGTAGGCTACCACGAGTGTGGTTGTCAGTTCGTCGGTATCCCCGTTCAGAATACGGATGGTGGTGAATATTCTGCGCAGTACATGTGCCTCTACCGCCTTCTCTCCATAGGTCTGTTCCACCTGTGGCAGGATGACCACTCCGGGCTGTGTCCGGTTCTTGTTCTGGGCGGCGAAGATTTCCTCCACCTCGTAGTTCAGGTTGTGACGGCGGCAGATGTCCGTCATGCGCTGGATGACCTGGTAGTGGTAGATTCCCCTGACCGGATTGCCGTAGATGTCGTTCTCCTTGTAGGTACGCTGTAGTGTTTCAAGGTCCATTACTTCGATTCCGTTGTTCTGGAAATCAAACTGTCTCTGATTGTTCAATGTTGCTAAAGCTTCCATAATTATATTTTTTAAATGGTTGGTAATTATTTGTCCAATAGGTTGATGATACGGACTGCCTCTTTGAAGCGTCCGATATTTTCCGGAAGAGGATTCCTGTATTCCTCTTCCTTCATGCGTCTTATAGAAGGTATTCCCGTCAAGGGCAGAGCCTGGTTGACTTTCCATCCGTCGGTGAATGCCTTCGGCTGGAGACTGTCATGACAGATCACTTCCCCGATACATCCGTGGATGAGCATGTTGCATACGGTCATCATGCAGCAGGTCCGGCTGATGTCTTCTCCGACCAGATAGTTTCCCGGATTGTGCGCATGGTATGCCAGCAGGAGCCTTCCGCTGCCGCATGTAGGGTCTCCCATCCTCTGTCCGGTCTCTTTTTTACCTGCCGCGCACATGACCATGAGTTCACAGATATGTGACGGCGTGAAGAACTGTCCGTTTGCCTGCTGTCCCGGTTTTGAGCAGTAGGCCATGTGGAGTTCACCGAAAGCGTCGAACCAGCCCGACCTGCCGATTTGTTTCTGCATGATACGTGTCCATTCGGCTGTCATTTCCATGAACGAGGCGTTTTGCTGACGCTTGTATTTCCAGTTGCTTATTGGCGGTGCTCCAGGAGAGAAGCCGTGGATGATGAAACGCAGCAGGTCGTTGAATACGGTCTGTATTTCATAGCCGCATGAGGAGGCAAAGCCTGTGATGAGCCTGTCGAGCGGCCTGACTTCGTTGGAGATTTCATATCGTGCCATATTCCTTTATTTTATAATTGGTTATAGACTGTCGTTGATTCTGTATACTGTTACGGTATGGTTTTCATTGTCCGTGTGGATTCTGACCGGACCGTATCCCATGAATTTCATGCGGATTTGTCCGTGCTGTCCCATACCGTTCCACTGCTCACGTGATATTTCCTTAATATCCATGCGGTATCCCCAAAGTACAAGAGAGTCAGGCAGGATTCCCTTGTAGAGTCTGCCTTTCAGGATTGCGGCCAGCTCGTCCAGCTCGCTCCGGCTGTATAGCGTAAATGAAACGCTGCGGAAGGTGTATTCGCCTGTCCTTTCCCTGTCCTGGTGTTTCATGATATGATAGCGGAACCAGTTACGGGTGGTGTAACCGTCATACAACGGATTCGGTTCTCTGTATTCCCATTTCCTGACCGGAGCATCAAACCTGAGACTGCCCGTATTGCTGCGCTTCCCGAATCCCCATGTCCTGAATATGCGGATTTCTGTACCTACGGGTTTCATGTTCCGGATATTGACCTGCGTCCAGGGACTTCCGGTGGTATCATAGGCGGCTTTTCCCATGTCATCGAAACAGAATACCGTTTCCGGTATCAGGCATATATCCGCATATTTTCCTGTTATCCGTTCTATATGAGCTTTTCCGAAATAGTCACCAGAACGTGAGACAAATTCCACGCAGTCTCCTTCTGTCGGGCACATCTGCCTGCTTCGGACATTCTCCATCAGTTCCAGCATACGGTTCACTTTCCGTACTTCCTTTTCTGTAATGGGATACCCGAAGTCACCGTTTGCCAGTTCAAGACTGTCAAGGTCATATCGTATCTTTGTATTCATCCTGTTCTCCTCCTGTTTTGTGTATAGCGTTCAACCTGTCGGGTGATCATATCACAGAATTTCTGGCCGTTTTCTTCCTCACCCCTGAAATAGGCGGCCATCATCAGCAGGTTCTTGTTGTAATAATGCACCCATTTGTCATGGAAATGTGCGCCGGGAACCTGTCCGAATGTTTCCTGAAACAGTTCCAGGGTCAGATCCTCGTCCTGTCTTCTGTTGTATTCCCATATTGCCAGAAGCAGCATGTCATTGTAATTCAGTCTCATATTGCGTTGGTATTTGAAATGCCATTATGATGTTGCAGCAACCGATTTCCCGGACATTCTCCTTCAGCTTTCCGTTGTTTACCAGTCTGTCGTATGCCTCATGCACAAACCTGTATGCAGGCGAATCATATCCGATACCGTGCAGATGTGATGTCGTCGCCACATTTATCCGTGATGCCATCATGGAAAGTATGTCCTCTATCCCTGCCCGGCGGTTGCTGAAGGCATCCAGTATATTCCTGTGGATGCACGTTCCGTATCTGGCACGGTAATATTCCATTTCTTCTTCATCGGTGAAGGAATACACCTCTTCAGCTATCGTATCCTTTACAAGACGGAATGTACGGCCTCCTTTTTTCAGTATGGCTGTAATCTGTGGAATATGCAGTGTTTCACAGTAGCCGCTTATTTCCATCGGATGCACGTACAGGCGTGTCTTTCCTTTTACAAGATACATGGCCTGTGATGTACAGCCGGTTATGTCCGTGTCGAATCCCTCTCCATGAAATTTCTCTTTTATTTCCTTGTAGAATGCGTCCGTTTTCTCATGGGAAAGACCTTTTCCCCATTCATATCCGCTTTCCAGACTGAAAAGCAGATGGAAGAGGGTTGTCCGTCCGGTCTTGCTTTCCCAGTAGCCGTAAAGGTCAGTCGTGCCGGATTTCGGTCCGAACCTGTATCCGTCCGGAGTATAGCTTTCCATCACTTCCAGGAGTGAGTTCATGAAATTTTCCGATTCTTCCGATTTCCACCATTCTGACGTATCGTCATCCATGGCATAAGCCGGTATATGGTTCATAACCTGCAGGTATTCCGGAGTCTCTTTCAGAATGTCCAGCATCCTTGTGACGGCTTCCTTCCTTTGTCTGATGGAGAACAGTTCCGTTCCGGTATCCGCGTGAAGCCTGTTCTGTGTCTTCTGGTCTGTAATCATGACTTCTGATATTTATTGTTATACATTGTCTGCCTGTAAGGTACAGGCATTCTTATTTCTTGTTGTCCCTGTTGTCTGTTTGCCCGCATCCCTGCAAGGCTTGG